>Ga0222627_1000022_pt1 | contig 146057 bp, 123 predicted proteins | sample AntAcemetageno93_FD_179859 | JGI IMG/M metagenome (GOLD analysis project Ga0222627, IMG submission 179859) | Saline water microbial communities from Ace Lake, Antarctica - #93 | ecosystem: Environmental > Aquatic > Non-marine Saline and Alkaline > Saline | place: Antarctica: Ace Lake... | reverse complement strand
AATATATCAGCCTGGAAATTCTGTAAATATTTGAGATTTGACTAAAAAATATTTTGAGGATACGATTTTTTGAAAATAATTTCGTAAATTTGACTAAATTTTAAGTTTGTGAATTAATCAGGTTAGAGAGACAGTATCCGATAGTTGAAGAAATAAAAGAGGTAGAAATAAGTGATGATATGCAAAGTAATCTATTTACTATCACATATTTTTTTCAGGTTGATGGATTCTGGATCGATGGAGACGAGAAAGAAGATGCTAATCTTAAAGGAATAACTTTTTTCAGGTTTGAGCCAATTATGCTTTACGATTACCTTAATGTTTCCTCTGGTAAGAAAAGAAAATATCCTGTTGTTATAAACCACCCTGTATCATTAAACTACAAAGTAATCTTCCATTTTCCCGAGAAGCTAGTTATTGATGATGATGTTGATATATATGAAAATGATGCATTTTATTATAAAGAAGTAGTGGAACAAATAGATATACAGACAGTTCAGATATGTTATACGCTTAAATCGTTAACAAACGAAATCAGTGCAGAGAAATACCCTGAAATTTGTGAACAAAAGGATAAAATTAGGGATAAGCTTCCGGCTGTTTTTTATTTCTTAAAATAATCTTGAATTGCAATTATGAAAGCATTTAACCTAATTTATTTACTATCTATTTTCTTGTCATCTGCGATTTACTCACAGGATACCATCAGGGAGTATTTTGACAATAACTGGGATGAAATTACAAATATTGAGAATGCATCTTTTTACAGAAAAGCCTTTAAGGATTCTAACAATGTTTGGATAGTTTATGATTATTATATCAGTGGCAAGATTCAGATGACGAGCTCATTCCAATCAAATAAATTTAGTAAACAGCAAGGTCATACCATGTACTTTTTTGAAAACGGGCAAAAAAAGTCAGAAGGTGACTACATTAATGATTTAAGGGTTGGAGAATGGAACTGGTGGTATGAAACAGGAGAGTTGTTAGAAAAAGGTCATTACGAGAAAGGAAACAGTATTGGAGCTTGGCAAGGCTGGTATAAGAATGGACAACTAGCATTTTTAGGAAATTATAAAGATGATAAGAAAGTAAGTATCTGGGAATATTTTTATGAAAGTGGTGAATTAAGAAGAAAAAGTAACTACACAAACTATCCAACTATACTCTCAGAAGGATTTCATAAAAATGGAGTTAAGAGTTATTCAGGAGAGCTATCATCAGGTAGAAAGACAGGAGAATGGGTACAATGGAATGAAGAAGGAAGAAAGTTGTCGGAAGGATATTTCAAAAATGGTTTAAAAGAAGGTTTGTGGATACGATACTTCAAAGAAGGAAAACTTGAACTGTTATATAAAAAAGGTGTACAGAAAGGAGATCAAGAGTACGGAGGAATGATTAGGAAGGACTGAGCATGGATAAATATAATATTTCCAACAAATTCAACTAAGCTTTAATAAGTTTTTTCTTTGTGAAACTTTGAGTCTTTTCTCTGTGGCTCTCTGTGTAATAGCCCTGTCTGCAAAATGGTAGCTATATCACAAAGTTACTCAAAGAAGCCACAGAGTTACACAAAGAGATAAAAAAGTCAGATCCCCTTAAAGTAATCCCAGCACATCAAAATAATATTTCACCAATACATCTTGAAATTCAAGATGCTTTATGTATTATCTGTATCTTTACATTTTTATCGATATCTTTGATATATAAATTTGTAAGGATAAATGCCATTTTTTCAAAACTCAGTTCTAAATAAGTTCCTGAAAAGCCAGGATAAAGAAGTTGTAAAAACTGCATATGAACAATTTGTAGCTTACTTTCATAATACTGTACGACAGCAGAATATCCGTGACGCCAAAGAAGAACAGTTTCAGGAAGGATTTCTTAGAGAGTTGTTTGTAAATATTTTTGGATATACCTTAAATCCTGAACCGGATTACGATCTTACGACTGAACTGAAAAATGAGATAGGGGCTAAGAAAGCTGATGGAGCAATTCTGCAAGATGGAAAAGCAATAGGAGTTATTGAACTAAAAGGAACCGACACTAAAGATCTTGACAAAATCAATGCTCAGGCATTTAACTATAAGAACAATCAGTCTGCTTGTATATATGTTATCACTTCCAATTTTGAGAAACTACGTTTCTTTATCCATCATTCGGTAGAATATTTAGAGTTTAACCTTTTCACACTTACCGAATACGAATTTCAGGTACTATGGCTGTGTTTAAGATCTGATAATCTTTTAAATGGTGTTCCGCTTAAAGTAAAAGAGGAAAGTTTACTGGCAGAGGAAAATATTACAAAGCAGTTATATAAAGATTACTCTGCTTTTAAAACAGACCTCTGGCAGAATATGGTTAAAAACCATCCTGAACTTGATCAGTTAATGCTATTCAAAAAAACACAAAAACTTCTTGACCGCTTCCTGTTCATATTCTTTGCTGAAGATAGCGGATTGTTACCACCCAATTCTATTTCAAGGATAGTGAAACGGTGGAGTATTTTACAGGAAGAAGATGCATACAAACCCTTATATGAGATCTTCAAACAGTATTTCGGATATATCAATACCGGAAGAAAGGGAAAAGCTGCACAGGACGATATCTTTGCATACAATGGTGGTTTATTTTTAGATGATAACATTTTAGACAATATAATTCTGGATGATGAAGTGTTGCATCAGCATGTGATGAAACTAACTGCATATGACTTTCAAAGTGATGTTGACGTTAACATACTTGGACATATCTTCGAGAACTCTTTAAGTGAGATTGAAAATGTAATGGCCAGGCTGGAAGGGCAGGAGATAGAAAAGAGCAAAACCAAGCGAAAAAAGGATGGTGTTTTTTACACACCAAAGTATATTACTAAATACATTGTAGAAAATACTGTTGGTATACTTTGTGATGAAAAGAAAACCGAATTGGGTGTAATTGATGTAGAATATGATAAAGGCAGACGAAATCGTAAAAAAGAGATCATAAAAAGCTTAGATAAAAACCTTCAAGCTTACCGTAGTTGGTTATTAAACATTACCATTTGTGACCCTGCATGCGGTAGTGGTGCTTTTTTAAACCAGGCGCTGGAATTTTTGATAAAGGAACATGCTTTTATCGATGAACTACAGGCACAACTCCTAGGAGAAAGCATAGTGTTTCAGGATGTGAGTAAACACATTTTGGAGAAAAATATTTTTGGAGTAGATATAAACGAAGAAAGTGTAGATATAGCAAAACTTTCGTTGTGGCTACGAACTGCACAGAAAGGCCGAAAACTCACAAGCTTAAACAACAACATAAAATGTGGCAACTCATTGATTGACGATCCGGAAGTGGCAGGGGAGAAGGCCTTTAACTGGCAAAAGGAATTTCCTGACATCTTTATAAAGAAGGAAAAGAAAGCATGGCATGTAACCTGGGTAACACATGACACAAGGACTTCAAAACGGATGATTAAATATAAAGTTCGTGAGAGAAGATCAGATGGAGAAATGCATATTGATCGTTCAATCACTCTTGGGGAAGAAGATGCTATTAAAGTATCGGAATTTATTAGCCGGATTGTAATTAAGGATAGGCACAACTGTTTGGCTTATAACATCTGCGATGATCATGTACATATGTTACTGGTATGCGAAGAAGAAGAGCTTGAAAATATTGTAAGAAAGCTAAAAGGAAAATCGGCACAAAAGTTCAAGGAGCTATCGGGCATACCAAAAGATGAAAGATTTCATTTATGGGCTCAGAAGTACAACAAGACTCCCATTACTTCTGATGAACAGATACATGCAACTATTAATTACATTAACAACAACAGGCAAAAGCATCAATTACCAGACATCAACAAGGGGCTGCAGCCCCTTGTTAAGAAGATGATATGCGATATCCCCCATGCTTTCCGAACAGAATACAAGGGCGGTTTTGATGTGGTTATTGGGAATCCGCCTTATGTACGGCAAGAACTCTTTATTAGTGACAAACCATCCCTTGAGAAGAACTACCAAGTTTATAATGGAGTTGCCGACCTATATGTCTATTTCTTTGAAAAGGGATTGTCAATTTTAAAACCACAACATGGTATTTTCAGCATGATTGTGGCTAATAAGTGGTTGAAGGTAACCTATGCTGAATCACTTCGAAGATGGCTTAAAACGAAAAAAATTATTGAGATAGTAGATTTTGGAGACTTACCTGTTTTTGCTGATGCAACAGCTTACCCATGCATTATAACCATCTCAAATGATAAACCAGTTAATAACTTTATAGCTGCTCAACCAAACACGCTGAAATTCTCAAGTTTGGATGATTATGTAAGAAATAATTGGTTTGAGGTTGAACAATGTTCTTTGGAAGATAATGGTTGGAGATTGATTGACAATACTCAGAATGGTGTTCTTCAAAAAATACAGTCTTGCGGTGTTTCTTTACATAATTACACCGAAGGTATTGTGAGAAGGGGAATAGTAACAGGTTGTAATGAAGCCTTTGTCATTAATGAGGAAACAAGAAATGAACTTATAAATGAACATCCGAGTAGCAAGGATGTAATAAAGCCCTTCCTAGTAGGAAAGGATATAAAAAGAAACACCCTCAATTTTGAGAATCGGTACTTGATTTTTACTCGAAGAGGTATAGTACTGGACCAATTTCCGGCAATCAAGAATTACCTTTTGAAGTTTCAAAAAATCCTTGAACCTAAACCTAAAGATTGGAAGGGTGAATGGAAAGGGAGAAAACCAGGATTGTACAAATGGTATGAAATTCAAGATAGTATTGATTATTACCTTGAATTTGAGAAAGCTAAAATTATTTATCCAAACATCTGTCAGAAGCCTGAATTCACCTATGATGATAGAAAATTCTATACTAATCAAAAGTGCTTTATCATTCCGAAAGATGATAAATATTTATTAGGCGTTCTTAATAGCAGTGTTTTTACTTTTCTATTCAAAATGATTCTGCCCAAATTAAGAGGCGGCTTTTATGAGCCCGGATATGCCTATATGAGGAATTTCCCAATCGCAAACCCACAAATCGATGATAGTAGAAGGCAGAAAGTAATAAATTCCGTAGATTTTACATTGGAACATAACAAAAAGTTAACACGTCTAATTGCTGGATTCTCCGATTTGCTTCAAAGCAAATTTGATCTCAAAAAAATCACAACCAAGTTGCAAATCTGGCATGAATTAGAATTCAAGGATTTTCTGAAGGAACTGAAGAAAGTCATCAACAAGGGGTTGCAACCCCTTGTTAAACTCAGCCTTTCGGAAGAAGCTGAATGGATGCATTACTTTAACGAGCAAAAGCAAAAAGCACAGGAATTAAAATCAGAAATCAATAGGGTAGATGCGGAAATTGATAAAATGGTTTATGAGTTGTATGGGTTGACGGATGAGGAAATTAAAATTGTGGAGGGAAAAAAAAGCAGAAGTTTCAATCTTAAATTGTAGAAAAGAAAAAACATGAGTAACATAAAACAAAACAAACAGGAGTTTTTTTTATACACTACCCCAAATGGCGATGTGAAATTTGAGGTATTTATACAAAACGAAACGCTCTGGCTTACACAACAAAAAATGTCAGAACTATTTGGTGTTCAAAGACCAGCTGTAACAAAGCATCTAAAAAATATTTTTGAAAGTGGAGAATTAAATGAAAAAGTGGTATGTTCCATTTTGGAACTAACCACTCAACATGGTGCTATTAAAGGGAAAACACAAACAAAGAATACAAAATTCTACAATCTTGATGTTATTATTTCGGTTGGCTATCGTGTAAATAGTTTACAGGCAACACATTTTCGCATTTGGGCTACAAAAGTTCTAAAAGAGTATATTATCAAGGGTTTTGCAATGAATGATGAAAAACTAAAAAACCCTAAAAATATTTTCGGAAAAGATTACTTTGAAGAGCAATTAGCACGTATTCGGGATATACGAAGTAGCGAAAGACGTTTTTATCAGAAAATAACCGATATATATTCTCAATGTAGTGCAGATTATAATATTGATGAAAAACAAACGAAAGATTTCTTTGCAACTGTTCAAAATAAACTTCATTGGGCCATTACAGGGCAAACAGCAGCCGAATTAGTATCTTTAAGAGTAGATAGCAACAAAGACAATATGGGACTTACTAATTGGAAAAATGCACCAAAGGGAAAAATAAGAAAAACGGATGTTGATATTGCGAAAAATTATTTAAACAAAGATGAATTAGATTCTTTAAATCGTATTGTAACTATGTATCTTGATTTTGCCGAATTACAAGCAAAAAATCAAATAGTAATGATTATGAGCGATTGGGTGAAAAAATTAGATGCCTTTTTGCAATTTAACGAAAGAGAAATTTTAACACATAAAGGAGAGGTTTCTCAAGCAGTAGCAAAAGAACTTGCAAGTTCAGAATACGAAAAATATATAGCTATGCAAGACAAACTCTATTTATCTGATTTTGATAAGGCAATTAAAAAATTAAGAAAATAAATGAAGCAATTCCACCGAAAGAAGTAAGTGCAGAATAATTAAACAAAGCTTATATTTAAATGAACAACTCAGAAATACTACTATATCAAACCGAAGACGGGCAAACTAAAATTGATGTTCGTTTGGAAGAAGAAACTGTTTGGCTTTCGCAAGCACAAATGGTAGAGCTTTTTCAAACAACTAAGCAAAACATTAGTCTTCATATAAAAAATATTTATGAGGAGGGCGAACTGGACGAAATTTCAACTGTCAAGGATTACTTGACAGTTCAAACCGAAGGCAAACGTAAGGTTCAGCGGAATATCGCCATTTATAACCTCGATGTTATTATTTCAGTATAAGTAATAATTGCACCATCAATTGCACCATTACCAACATTTCTATTTCATCCTAATTGCACACCATCAAATGAATCACTAAATACCTTCTATGTATCTAATTGCACCATCTGTTCCCAAACGTGCAAACGAGCTAACCCGTCAACCCGCTAACTCGTTAACCCGTTATTAATGCATATAATAATATGCTATAGTAACTAAAAGATGCTTTAATGCGTATGATAGTAGGTATTATATTGCATAAAAGCAAGTATTTTAGAAATTTTTTACTATATTTGCCAATGCATTTAATTATATGCGTAAAAGAGCTAAACAGGTTGTAAAACATATAAAATAAGGTGTTATGAATTGGAAAAGGATGTCAGATAAAGCAATTGTGTATGAACTAGGTAATAGAGTAAAGAGAAGTCGATTATTGAAAAATTATTCACAGCAGGAATTGGCAGATAGGGCAGGTGTAGGAAAAAGCACTTTGCAAAAGCTTGAGTATGGATCATCTGTAACAATAAAAACATTTGTACAGGTTCTAAGAGCTTTAAAACAATTAGATGCATTAGAAAACTTTATTCCTGAACCTGGCATTAGCCCAATAGAACTTCAAAAACTTAATGGGAAAAAGAGAATAAGGGCATCAAGAAAAAATAAATAACCATGGTAACAGTAAACGTAAAAATTTGGGGAATAGATGTTGGTGTGGTATCATGGAATTCCGACAGGGGATATGCAAGTTTTGAACTGTTTCCCGACTTTCATAAACATGGACTCGACCTGGCACCATTAAAGATGCCATTAGAAGATATAATAAGGGGGCAAAGGATATTTGAGTTTCCTCAATTGAATAATGAAACATATAGTGGCTTACCGGGTATGCTGTCCGACTCGCTACCGGATGCCTTTGGGAATCAGGTAATAAAAGCCTGGCTTGAATCACAAGGGAGGGATGAAAAGTCTTTTTCACCAGTGGAAAAACTAAGCTATATAAGTGAAAGGGGAATGGGGGCTTTAGAATACCATCCAGCTAATTATAAACCCAATCCAGGCAAAAAAGATATAGTGTTGGAGAACTTAATTAATCTTGTTGAGAAGGTGTTGGATGATAAAAGAAAATTTACTGTAAATATAGGAAAAGATGAGGAGCAAGCTCTGGCAGAGCTAATTACAGTTGGTACATCAGCAGGAGGACAGAGACCAAAAGCAATTATAGCTTACAATAGAAATACCGGCGAAATTAGATCCGGACAAATAGAAGTACCGGAGGAATTCGAACAATTCATAATAAAATTTGATGGTTTAAAGAAGGGGAAACTTAGTGATCCTGCCGGATATGGGAAAATTGAGTTGGTTTATCATCTTATGGCTCAAGAGTGTGGAATTGATATGATGTTTTGTGATTTGCTACATGAAAACAAAAGATCACATTTTATTACTAAAAGATTTGATAGGAACAATGGCAAAAAAATTCATTCGCAAACTTTATGTGCATTAGCGCATTATGATTATATGAAAGCTGGAATGTATTCGTATGAAAGTACATTTGCTGAAATGCGTGAAATTGGATTACCATATTCAGACTTTGAACAGTTATATAAAAGAATGGTTTTTAATGTTGTTGCAAGGAATCAGGATGATCATACTAAAAACATATCATTTCTCCTTGAAGAAAATGGAGAATGGCGTTTGGGACCTGCTTATGATATTTGTTGGTCATATAATCCTGATAGTGATTGGACTAATACCCATCAAATGACAATCAATAATAAAAGAGACAATTTTTCAAAAGAAGACTTATTACAATTCGCCCAGGTTCAAAATATAAAAAAACCAAAAGAAATAATTGAACAGGTTATTGATGCAATTTCGCAATGGCCTCAACTAGCCGGAGAATTTGATATTGAATTAGAGAGAATCAGTTATATAAAAAATACCCACCGCTTGAAATTATAGGTATATTTTCCTGTCTTATAGAGAATCATTAAGTAATTGATTATCAAGAAAACTTATTATTTAATTGTCATATAATATATATTATGTTAAATAGGGTTTTTAATAATAAAGGAGGATATTTACTAACTACCCTCCCATATTGATTTTAGAATAGCAATTAGCGACTTTTGATTCTTTATATAGATCTACAATCGCTAATCATCAATCAATTCCAACTGTCCCTGCACCTCTTTCAATTTCTCATTTACTTTTTGAAGTTTTTCAGGTTGGTTTGTCCTTGCATATAATTGTTTAAGAGAGATTAATGTATTAAGATTCTCACCATCAATTTCAAGAGCCCTTTCCAAATAAGGGAAAGCTTTTGCCCACATAGCATCATACTTTTCCTTTTCAACAGCATAAAGTTCAAAATCACTGATAGCATCCGCTAATTCAAAAATCTTAATTCCTTCATTAAAATATAATGCACCAAGGTTGTATATAGGGTCAAAATAGGCGCTATCAATCTCTATTGCTTTTATATATGATTTTTCGGCTTTAATAAATCCATTTGCACGTTCTTCAACGCTTTTAGCTGTATCATCAACTATGGAATTATAGTTGCTCCCTATTGCAAAATACAATGTTTGGTTTTCAGGATCCTGTTCAATAGCGATATTAAGTAACTCTAATGCTTTTTCGGAATTTCCCGCAGAGAGATGATAATTTGTTTCTGCAATTATCAAATTAAAATCATCCGGAAAAGTCTTCCTCCCCTTTTCAATAATTTCAATTTCTTTTTCAGAATTATCTTCACTCTTATAAATGCCAGCTAATGAGGTATATATAGTAGGTTTAGTGTAATTAAGGTTTAATAATTGGATGTAATACTTTTTTGCTATCTCCGGCTTTTCTGCAAGCTCTGCACATAACGCTGCATTAAACATTGCAAGGCTGTCCGTCTTCCCAAAAATATTATTTGATTTGACAGCATTAACAAAGCTTTCAGTTGCTTCAGCATACTTTTTATTATTATATAGTTTTACTCCCACATTGTAAAACTGGTCACCACAAAAATAAAGTCCCTGCATAGGTGTAGATGGTCGTAAATTTGTATTAATTACCTTGTTATCAATAGATATAGCTTTTTGATATGAATCATAAGCTTCCATCAAAGCATTAGGATCAAGATTATTATACTTTTCCTCCTCACTGACTTGTATAGCTAGATATATATTCCCGCGATAAAACCATGTTTTCGCAGCATCTTTAGTCTTTACATGTACTGAAGCTGCATCTATAGCTTCTTTTGCTTTGTCCAGCTGGCCATTCCTCAAATAATTATAAGCACTCACAACTTTAGAATTCTGAGCATTTAAGCCTGCAAACATGAATACTCCAATTAATAGAATTACGATCCTTTTCATATGCTTTTACTTTATATTAATAATATGATATTAAAATTTTTCTAATTAAAATTGATTAGTCTGTTTTTATCAAAACAAATTCCTTGCCACAAATTATTGAGTTATTGTTTCATCATTTTCACTATCCTCCCCTTCTTGTTCAGGCTCCTCAGGTCCTATTGATGTTGTATTTTCTATAATACTTTCATCAGCTTCATTACTAATCTCCACATCAGTTGTAATTTGTTCACTACCTGCAATCTCCTCTTCTTCATCTAAAATTTCAACTTTAGCAACTGCAGCAATAGCATCCCCTTCTTTAATATTAATAAGCTTTACGCCCTGAGTTGCTCTACCCATGACCCTAAGACTGGCAACAGGCAATCGTATTATCAATCCTGACTTATTAATGATCATTAAATCATCATTATCATTAACATTCTTAATAGAAATCAGGTCACCGGTTTTTTCGGTAATGTTAATTGTTTTAACTCCTTTGCCACCTCTGTTTGTAACTCTGTAATCATCAAGTTGAGAACGTTTGCCATATCCATTTTCTGAAACCACAAGTACGTCATATTCTCCATTCTCAAGGCATATCATACCTATAACTTCGTCATTATTTTCGACAAGTTTAATTCCCCTGACTCCTGAAGCATTTCTTCCCATTGGTCTAACATTCTGCTCATTAAAACGTATCGCTCTACCAGACCTGATAGCTAAAAGAACCTCACTCTTACCGTTGGTGAGTTTTGCTTCCAGCAATTGGTCATTTTCTCTTATAGTTATTGCATTTATTCCATTTTGTCTGGGTCTGGAATATGATTCAAGAGAAGTTTTCTTTATTACACCCTGTTTTGTGGCCAGGATAATATAATTGTTTTCGATATATTCCTTGTCTTTAAGATTTTTAATATTTACAAATGCCCTGATTTTATCATCTTTTGGTAGATTTATCATATTTTGAATAGCTCTTCCCTTTGATGTTTTTGATCCTTCAGGGATTTCAAATACTCTCATCCAAAAGCATTTTCCTTCTTCTGAAAAGAACAACATATAATTATGCATAGAAGCTACATAAAGGTATTCCAGAAAATCTTCTCCTCTTATATTTGTTCCCCTGGCACCTGTACCACCTCTGTTTTGCCGTCTGTATTCAGTTAATTGTGTTCTTTTTATATAACCAAGGTGAGAGATTGTGATAACAACATCTTCATCAGCTATAGTATCTTCAATTTTAAAATCCTGGGCTGAATATTCGATTTCACTTTTAGCCTCATCTCCGTATTTTTCTTTTATCTCAATAAGTTCATCTTTAATGATCTCCATTCTAAGGAGTTCATCGCTTAAAATGCCCTTGTAATACTCGATCAATTTCTGCAGCTCATCATATTCAGCTTTGATTTTCTCTCTTTCAAGCCCGGTAAGTTTCTGAAGGCGCATATCCAGGATTGCTTTTGATTGCTCTTCAGTAAGTTGAAAGGATTCCATCAAACCAATCTTTGCTTCTTCTGGTGTTCTTGATGCTCGTATTAGTGCAATGACTTCGTCAAGGTTGTCAAGAGCAATTAGAAGCCCTTCTAGTATATGTGCTCTTTTCTGTGCTTCTGCAAGTTCAAATTCAGTTCTTCTGATAACCACTTCATGCCTGTGATCCACAAAATACTTAATTAATTCCTTAAGATTAAGAAGTTGTGGTCTGCCATTAACAAGTGCAATATTATTTACACTAAAGGATGTTTGCAAAGGTGTTTGTTGAAACAACTTATTTAAAACAACATGAGGGATCGCATCTCTTTTAAGATCATAAACTATGCGCAAACCTTTTCTATCTGACTCATCCCTAATATCAACTATGCCTTCTATCTTTTTATCATTGATCAGGTCGGCTGTTTTTTTAATCATTTCTGCCTTGTTAACCTGATAAGGTATTGATGTTACAATTATCCTTTCTCTTCCATTCTCCTCTTCCTCAATAGTTGCTTCTCCTCGCATGACAATCCTTCCCCTCCCCGTTTCAAATGCATCCTTTACGCCCTCATAACCATAGATAATTCCTCCTGTTGGAAAGTCAGGAGCTTTAATGAATTTCATTAATTCAGGGATAGTAATTTCATTATTTTCAATATACGCAATCGTACCATCAATTACTTCTGATAAGTTATGTGGGGGCATATTGGTTGCCATACCAACAGCAATCCCTGAGGCGCCATTAACAAGTAAGTTTGGTATTCTTGTTGGAAGAACTGTGGGCTCTTTTAAAGAGTCATCAAAGTTGAGCTGGAAGTCCACCGTATCTTTTCTGAGATCTGAAAGAACTTCTTCAGCGATTTTTCTAAGCCGTGCTTCTGTATAACGCATAGCAGCCGGGCTATCACCATCTATTGAGCCGAAATTACCCTGCCCATCAATCAGTGGATACCTAAGTGACCAATTCTGGGCCATACGAACCATGGCATCATATACTGAAGTGTCACCATGTGGGTGATATTTTCCTAACACCTCTCCTACTATTCTGGCTGATTTTTTATGTGAACGATTTGAAAATATTCCTAATTCGTGCATTCCAAAAAGAACTCTTCTATGAACAGGTTTTAGGCCATCCCTGACATCAGGAAGAGCTCTTGAAACAATAACCGACATTGAATAATCAATGTAGGCTGATTTCATCTGTTTTTCTATGTTTACTTTTACTATTTTCTCGCCTTCTTGCATATTCTCCTCACTTCTGTTAAATCTATCAAAATTAAATAATTACCTCATAATTTTTGAGTGTACGAAAATACTAATAATTTACGATATACATTGCTCAAATAGCAGATTTTTATTACTAACAGCCTCATGTTGAAAAAAAATGATTCCCACAATGCCATTTTCCTGATATTGTGCTAATTTTGGCTGGTACGTAATGTAATTAATTTTAAGGTTTTTTTATCACTTTTATTAAGTATTTTTACTGTCATTATGACCTGTTATTTTTATTTTTGTATTAAATTGATCAGAATATCATAAAAATAACAGGAAAAATAATTTAAATACTGACAATAATATTTTGGTAAGATTATTGTTAAATTACATAAAATATAAATTAGCTGTTTCATAATTAATAAAAATGGAAGCAAAATTTTCACAAAGAGTAAAGGATGTTCTGACGTATAGCCGGGAAGAAGCTCTCAGGTTAGGAAATGATTATATAGGTATAGAACATTTGCTACTTGGGATTATCAGAGATGGAGAAGGAATGGCAATTCACATACTATCTTACCTTGGAATTGACCTTAATGAATATAGAAAGACCATTGAGAAGTCAATAATAAATAATAGAACAACGAATTCAAACTTTGAGAATATTCCTCTTGTTAAGCAAGCTGAAAGGGCTTTGAAGATCACATATCTTGAGGCAAAGATCTTTCATAGTGAACTTATTGGTACTGAACATCTTTTGTTGGCAATATTAAAAGATGATAATAACCTTGCTACAAAAACACTAAGAGCTTATGGTGTTGATTACGACTCAGTAAAATCTGAATTAAAATCAATATTACTCAATAGTGAGGATCAGATAAAAGAAGAGCCAAGAGACGAATTACAAGGTGGCACTACTGATGATGACCCTGAGGAAGGTAGTAAAGGTCTTGGTGGAATTCCCAAAAAGGTCTCTGAAATAAAATCTAAAACTCCTGTCCTTGATAATTTTGGCAGGGATATTACAAAAGCTGCAGAAGAGAATCGCCTTGACCCGATAGTTGGCCGACAAAAAGAACTTGACAGAATTGCTCAGATATTAAGTAGAAGGAAGAAAAATAATCCTATTCTTATTGGTGAGCCAGGTGTTGGCAAATCAGCTATTGCAGAAGGCCTGGCGGCCAGGATTGTTGCCAGGACAGTATCAAGAGCCTTATTTAACAAACGAATAGTTACTCTTGATCTTGCCTCATTGGTTGCGGGAACTAAATACAGGGGACAATTTGAGGAACGTATGAAAGCTGTTCTTAATGAACTTGAAAAGAATCCTGACATTATTCTTTTTATTGATGAAGTGCATACTCTGGTTGGAGCAGGAAATGCATCTGGTTCGCTTGATGCATCAAATATGTTTAAACCTGCTCTGGCACGTGGTGAAATTCAATGTATAGGGGCTACAACACTTGACGAATACAGACAGCATATTGAAAAAGATGGTGCCCTGGAAAGACGTTTCCAAAAAGTACTTATTGAACCGACAAATAGTGAAGAAACATATGATATTCTTAATAATATTAAAGAAAAATATGAGGATCATCATCTGGTAAAATATACTGATAAAGCAATAAAAGCTTGTGTTTATCTCACAAACAGATACATCAGCGACAGGTATTTACCGGATAAAGCTATCGATGCTCTTGATGAAGCCGGATCTAGGGTTCATATAACAAATATCAATGTACCGGTTGAAATAATCGACATTGAAACTAAAATTGAGGAAATAAAGAAAGAAAAAACCAGGGCTATAAACAGTCAGAAATTTGAAGAAGCGGCTAAATTTAGAGACATTGAAAGAAAACTTCAGGATGATCTGGAACAAGAAAAGCGCAAATGGGAAGAGGAAGCACAAATTCACAGGGAAAGCGTATCAGATGAAGATGTTGCTGAAGTTGTTGCCATGATGACTGGAGTACCGGTTCAACGAATTGCTCAGAATGAAGGTGAACGGCTCATTAAAATGGAAACTGAACTTGCTGATAGCGTTATTGGCCAGGATGAAGCTATTAAAAAAGTAGTTAAATCTATACGTAGAAATCGTGCAGGACTTAAAGATCCTTCTAAACCTATAGGTACTTTTATTTTTCTTGGACCAACAGGTGTTGGTAAAACTCATCTTGCCAAAGTTCTTGCCCAATATTTATTTGATAGTATTGATGCATTAGTTCGAATTGATATGAGTGAATATATGGAGAAATTCGCTGTATCACGTCTCGTAGGAGCTCCTCCGGGCTATGTTGGATATGAAGAAGGTGGCCAGCTTACAGAAAAAGTCAGACGTAAACCTTATTCAATAATACTCCTTGACGAAATAGAAAAAGCTCATCCTGATGTCTTCCATCTTTTACTTCAAGTGCTTGATGATGGTGTACTAACTGATAGTTTTGGCAGAAAAGTTGATTTTAAAAATTCTATTATCATCATGACATCTAATATCGGATCAAGACAATTAAAGGATTTTGGTCAGGGAGTTGGTTTTAGTACAGGAGCCAGGAAAAGTGAATCCAGTGAATATGCACGTAGTGTAATTGAAAATGCCCTAAAAAAAACCTTTGCACCTGAGTTTTTAAATAGAATTGATGATGTTGTAATTTTCGAATCACTCGAACGTGAAGATATTCATAAAATCATTGAAATCGAACTTAACCACCTCTATGAAAGAGTTCATAAAATTGGATATAAAATTAAAGTTACCAAGAAAGCAAAGGATTATGTAATTGAAAAGGGATGGGATGCTCAGTTTGGTGCAAGGCCACTTAAACGCGCAATACAGAAATATATTGAGGACATCCTTGCTGAGGAGATCATTAAATCTCAATTTAAGGAAGGAGATTTTATTACGGTTGATTTTGATGAAAAGAAAAAAGATATAAAAATTATTAAATCAAAAGCGAAAGCTCTTGCTAAAACAAATAAGAAAGAAGAAAATAACGAAGAAATACTATCAAAGGAAAATTAAAATACATCAATAAGTATAAATAATAGAAGCCTGCACATCAAATGCAGGCTTTTTTTATGTCCTTCTTAATAATCAAAATTTAGAGTTATTATCCTCATGGACCAATTAAGCATGCACTGGATTTGCTCTTGATAAATAAAATAAATTATCTTTGCATAATCTTTTTTGAAAAATACTTTAATCAATTATAAGAAACATGGAAAACAAAATTATCCTGAAAGGTGGTGAATTTCTTGTGAAAGAAGTTTCAGCCAATGATATCTTCATACCAGAAGAATTTGATGAAGAAACAAACATGATTGTTGAAACAATTGATGCTTTCCTTGAGACTGAGATAATTCCAAACTTGGATCGCATTGACAATCAGGAAGAGGGGCTGATGCGTGAACTCATTCAGAAAGCAGGTGAGCTTGGTTTACTTGGAATTGCTGTTCCCGAAGAATATGATGGTTTTAATCAATCTTTTTTAACAACAATGAGAGCTAATGAATTCATCGGAGCCGGACATTCATATTCTGTTGCTTACATGGCTCATACAGGAATCGGTACAATGCCCCTCACCTATTATGGTAATGACGAGCAAAAGCAAAAATACTTAGCAAAGCTGGCCTCCGGTGAGATGGTAGGTGCTTACTGCCTTACTGAACCAAATGCAGGTTCGGACGCAAATGCAGGAAAAACTAATGCTGTCCTCTCAGAAGATGGTAAACATTATATTTTAAACGGACAGAAAATGTGGATCACAAATGGTGGTTTTGCTGATTTATTGACTGTTTTTGCAAAAATCGATAATGACCGTGTTTTAAGTGCATTTCTTGTGGAAAGTAATATAGATGGAATAACTTTTAATCCGGAGGAAAAAAAACTTGGAATAAAAGGATCATCAACCCGCCAGATATTCTTTAATGATGTTAAAGTACCTGTAGAAAACCTCTTAGGACGTCGTGGCGGTGGATATAGAATAGCATTGAATATTTTGCACCTTGGGCGAATAAAATTAGCAGCTAACGTACTTGGAAGTGCTAAAAGTACTATTAATCATTCTGTTAACTATGCAAATGAGAGGAAACAGTTTGGATCATTAATATCTGAATTCGGAGCTATTAAATATAAGCTTGCAGAACAGGTTATCAGAACTTTTGTAACCGAATCAACTGTATACAGAACAAGTTATGATATCCAGAAAACAATAGATAATAATATATCTGAGGGTATGGAAAAAGGTCTTGCCCTGATTGAGGGTGTTGCTGATTATGCTGTAGAATGTGCATTGCTTAAAGTATATGGGTCTGAAGCCCTTGATTATGTCGTTGATGAAGCAGTGCAAATTCTTGGTGGAATGGGATACTCATCTGAAATGCCGGTGGAAAGAGCTTATCGTGATTCCAGAATTAACAGGATATTTGAAGGAACTAATGAAATAAATCGCTTGTTAGCTGTAGATTCTGCAATGAAGCGAGGTATGAAACATGTTTATGATCTTTTCGAAAATGCAGCTGAAATTATCGAAGAGATAGATGATATTGAAGAGATTAATACAAGCGGACTTAGCTATTTTGAAGAAAAAAGAACATATTTTAAAAACTTTAAAAAGACAATATTAATTCTTATTGCTAAATCATCTGAAGAATTCCAACGTAAAATAGAATTTGAAGAGGAAATAATGATGAATATCTCTGATATGATGATGATGATGTACTTAGCTGAATCTACATCTTTAAGGGTTGAAAAACTTCAGAACCTTAAAGGTGAAGAGAATATAGGTATTTATAAAGATATTCTTGATGTGTTTGTATATGATTCTTCATTTAATATCAATAAGTCAGGACTTGAAGGCATTAACTCATTTGCTACCGGCAAGGATCAAATTAAATTAAATGGTGCAATAAGCAAGCTAACTAAAATTTCTCCGGTTAATGTTAAAGAAGCAAGAAGAAGAATAGCAAATTATCTTATTGAAGAAAACAGGTACACTTTCTAATAAATACCTGCTTAATAATTTTCTCAAGACTGCATTTTATATGCAGTCTTTTTTTTTGAATTAAATTTTAAAACCAGTTAATCTCCTTTTTTATATACCTATTAAAAGAAGGCGTTGTTAGTTGTTACAAATGTAATATTAGATAATGTCTAACCTTTTTATTAGAATCCATATTTCTATTAATAAATAATAACCTAAGCTGCCAGAGGGTAATCTGTAATAACGGAATTTCACAAATGTGATTTTCATATAAGTTACAAATGTTAATCTTGGTCGCAATACAAATGTAAATTGTACGATTTAGAACAATCAATTATGAAAGGAAAAGTTATGCTATTCTGGGATGTATTCACTAAAAGTCTTATCATTATAAAATAATACTACCTTGATGATATCCTTTGCTTTGGGTGTAATGGCTATGGGAGGCTTTGAGCTTTTTGTATCATCCGATACATTTTTACTTTTATCCGGACCAACATCAGGTACTGCCCTCTCTTTACCATCCTGATGCGATTCTGAACTATTATCTTCTATAACTGTATCATCTACACTGCTAAACAAATCAGTAGTATTACTCATACTACCCTTTCCAAATAATAACCAATCTGAATAGATCTCTGGGAATTTCCTAAGTACTTTTTGAATAAACTCAAGACTTGGTTTGTTTCTGCCTGATAATACATGAGAAACACTGGACCTTTGTACTCCAACCATATCTGCAAATTGCGATGCAGATAGCTTATTTGTCTTAATAATCAGATTTATTCTTTCAAGCATAATTTACAATGTTAAATTGACTTTACATTACCGCAAATTTATAGAATTTACAATTATAAATCCAAATTATAATTGTAAATTTTCAATTAACCAAAGTAACTAGGCTAAATACAACTATTTAAGAAATGATGAATTTATTAATAAAAATTTGACAGATCTCTTCCAAACATTAAAGAATAACTTAATATATCTTTAATATACGGCTGAGTTACACGTTTTTAGAATAGAAAATAATTGAAATGAAACGTGATTATACATTTTGCATGGATGTAAACCTATTTAGTGTGAGATTTTTATAGGTATTCATATAGGAGTTTACAAATGTAATTACATATTTTAGTAAGATTACCTATTAAGTTTAATGATCTTTTCTTCGGCTACAATACCATTTGAAATCATCTTCAATACATAAACACCTTGAGGCAGATATTTTGCCATATTGATAGTATACAGGTTATAGCCGGGTTTCCTGATAATATTCTCATCGAAATATACTTTTTTTCCACTTATATCAAATATTTCAAATTGAACTTTGTAAGTACCTGAGGAGTAAAAAAACACAAATAAATTATCATAAAATGGGTTAGGAAAGACATCAAGGCTATTATTACTTTCAAAATCATTAATTTCAGGATTGCTGAGAATAATTTTTGCCAGTGCAAAATCAGGGACGCCATAACCAAGTAAGGTATCAGGGTCAGAATACAGGCTGCTGCTTTTCTCAATTGCATCAATAATTTCGTACACACTTGCATCAGGTTTGCATTGCCATAAACAGGCAGACATACCTGCTATCAATGGCGAGGAAAAGGATGTTCCATTTCCGTTTACTATATTACCACCTGATGAAACAATAAAAGCTCCCTCCCCCATTGCTGAAACATTTGGTTTAATTCTGCCATCATAGCTTGGGCCTTTAGAACTGAAGGATGCATAATTTTCTTCATTGTCAACTGCTCCAATACACAATACTTCAAAACCATCAGAAGGAGCAGTAATATATTTCCAAGATCCTGCACCCTGGTTTCCTGCACTATTAACAACCAATATGCCTTTACTAACTGCAATATCTGCTCCAATTGTTGAAGGTGTGGTTTTACCATCCATATCCTGATAGGTATGATCTTGTGAAGAATTCCAGAATACAGAGTATCCTAGTGAGGAGTTAATTATGTCAACACCTGCACTATCAGCAAATTCAGCAGCAGAAACCCAATTATATTCTTCAATTAGATATTCAGAACCAGTATCTTCTGATCTCAACAGCCAGTATTTTGCATGTGGAGCAACCCCTACCAGGGAACCCGGTTTATTCCCTCCCATGATGGATAAAACACTCATTCCGTGTGAGTGCTCTTTAAAAACATTTCCGCCCGGATTGACAAAATCCTTTGTTCCTAATATCCTGTTATTCAACCATAAGCTATCAAAAATATCATGTTCATCAACCTTCCAGAAACCGGCATCCAAAACCGCAATAATAAGTCCATCACCATGATAACCCTGTTCATGAAGTATCGTGCCTCCAAGCATGCCAATTTGTATAAGAGACGGACCGTAATTGATAGTTGTGCTTGAATTGTATGGGCTTTTAGAATCAAATAACGACTTATTAGAAAACTGATCATTGGAATAATCATCAGGGACTTCAAAAGTCTTTTCCATTTTATTATCAGATCCTTTATTTGACACCTTTCCTATGTTCTCGAGCTTCACAACAAAAGGAAAAGCAAGGATTTTCTCCAGTATCAATGAATCTGTTGTTTGAATGGTCACTGAATTAAACCATTTGGAAGTATTAAATATTATTACCCCTGTATTTTTTATGCTATCAACATAGGCAGGATCTACCGGGAGGTCGTTTTCTGATATACTTATCCCCTGCCTTACTCTTCTGTCGATTGCTCTTTGTGACAAAAACTCCGCAGGATTATTAATCGAATATGGTGTATTATCTTTATCAGTAAATTGTATCCAGTATTTCGAAGGTGCAATCTGTGCATATCCTGCACAGCTGAGGATTATTAAAAGTATTATTGTTATATAAAATCTCATTTAGCAGCCTATTATTGTTTCAAACATCTTTTTAATCAGACACATTTGCATTAGAATTAGTTGCATTTTAGCTAGTATTGAGTATCAAGTATTGAGTATTTCTTAACTGCTACTGCCATTGCTACTGTCGACTTATTATACCGCCCCCAATCACATCTTCTCCTTCGTAGAACACTGCTGATTGTCCGGGAGTTATTGCAGAAACATCATTGTGGAATTTTACTTCTATGTAATTTTCTTTCTTTGAAATTACAGCCATAGCACCAGGGTCATTATACCTGATACTAACAATAACTTCCTTTTCCCCAACGATATCCGGATACTTCATAAGATTATAATTCCCAACCTTCATTTCGTTTCTCATGAGTTCATTTCTGGGGCCTATAACAATAGTATTATTATCAGCATTAATTTTATTAACATACATTGGCTCTCCCAGAGCAATCTCCAGGCCTTTCCTCTGTCCGATAGTATAATAAGGATATCCCTTATGTTTTCCTACTGTCTTGCCATTTGATAAAAGGAAATCCCCCTGCCCAATATTCTTATCAATATCTTTCACTTCATGCTTCAGGAAACCACGATAGTCATCATCAGGAATAAAACAAATTTCATAGCTTTCCCTTTTATTCGCAAGGTTTTCATAACCAAGTTCTTTTGCAAGAGCCCTGACCTCTGGTTTACGAAATTGCCCAAGAGGAAATAATGTTCTCTTTAGGCTTTCCTGACTTAATCCCCAAAGAACATATGATTGATCTTTATCATCATCCAAACCTTTAGAAATGAAATAGCGGCCATCTTGTTGTTTCACCTGAGCATAATGTCCAGTTGCCAGATAATCACATCCGAGAAGATCTACTTTTTTCAGTAAAGCATTCCATTTTATAAAAGAATTACAAAGAACACACGGATTTGGCGTTTTCCCTGCCATATATTCACTGATAAAATCTTTTACGATGTTATCATAAAATTCTTCTCTAAGATCCAAAACATAATGGGGAGCTGAATGCTCTACAGAAAGAGCACGAGCATCATTTATTGAATCAAGGCTACAACAAGCAGTTTCTCTTCCGGTTTTTAGTTCCGGCTTATAATCATAGGTACGGTAAGTAACACCAATAACTTCATAACCCTCCTTTTGTAAAAGGCTCATCGAGATTGAGCTGTCAAGCCCGCCACTCATGGCTACCAGAACTCTACCTTTTTTCGACATGCTTTTTGTTTTTTAATAATGTTGTCTTTGATATTGAGTCTGTTCGAAAAGTATTTCTTTTTGCCACTGAAGCACTAAAAGCTCAAAATCCCACTAATTTATTCGCTGGAAATAATTGTTTTGTGTCCCGATAAATATCGGGATTGCGTTTTAGTATTTTTGTGGCATTTTCTCAATACTTGATTTTACAGGATGAACTCAAACTTATATCTAAAGACATAAAAAAAGCCCCGACAAATCAGAGCTCTTTAAAAAATTTCCTGATACAAAAAAATTATTCTTTCTGATCTTTCTGATTTTCAAAATGTTTTTTATATCTGTTCTTGAATTTATCAACACGACCTGCAGTATCAACAAGTTTCATCTTACCTGTATAAAAGGGATGAGAGGTATGTGATATCTCAAGCTTCACAAGAGGGTACTCCTTACCATCCTCCCAAACAATTGTTTCTTTGGTGGTTGCAGTTGATTTTGACATAAAGGCATAGTCATTTGACATGTCTTTAAAAATAACAAACCTATAATCTTTTGGATGTATGTCTTTTTTCATTTTTTGATCTCTTTGATTTTTCGGCTGCAAAATTATATATAAATATTAGAAAAACAAAAGAATTTTTATGCAATATCTAGGTTTGGGTGTATTATTGTTAAATTAGGACAATTTTAGCAAGAACTTCATAGTATTAATATTATCCGCATAGTCCCAAAGCTGTGGATATTGTGTAGTACCAAAAGGTACACCTTTAGCAATAACTGAAGGATCACTTACAACACATTGTAATCTTTCCTTTTCTTCTTTAAGATGGTGTTTTACCGCATTCAGATCATCGTAATATTCGTAGTAAATTGCGGAAACAGGTGAAGAAATTTCCTGACTTTCTTTCAGTATTAAAAATCCATTGTCATAAAACTTTTCCTTATTTAGTAAATAGATTGATTTATAATAATCATAGTTATTTTTATATTTATGATTTTCAATTACATGTCTGAAATCCTCTATCGCGTCAAAAAACATGTCAAACGAAAAAGACCTTGGGATGTAGAATTTAGAAACATTTCTGCAGCCCAGTCCAAAATATGAAAAAATATCTGATCCAAGTAAAGCTAATTCTTCACATTGCTCACGACCGGAAAGGATTGCTACACTACTTCTGCTATTCCTGATAATATTAGGGTATTTACCAAAATAATAATCGAAATACCTTGATGTATTATCGCTGCCTGTCGCAATTACAGCATCAAAACCACTTAGCTTTTCTTTAGTAAATTCTATCATATTATTAAATCCAGGTTCAATGCTTATCAATAATTCACCTAAAAGTGGGAGAAGCTTATTATCCTGTGCTGATAATTTACCTGAAAATTTGTGCCCTGACATCAGGACATAAAAGAAATCAAAAAATCCGACAAGAGGAATATTACCTGCCATCACAACTCCAATTGTTAAAGATTTTTTATTTTTACTTAACTCATCCATAAATGATTCAACCCAACACTTAATATTAATACAAGAGAGGCTACCGGATATTGCTTCTAAAGCTAATATTACATTTTCACTACTAAACCAGGGATTTTTATTTTTAACATTTTGAATTAAGTCTTTTAATCTGATGCAAATATCCTTAACATCAGAACTGAATTCTTCCAGTAGAGGTTGAGCCTTAAGTGTTTCTGCCAATATTTCTCCAAATTTCTCAAATGCGTCAATTCTTGTTTGAATTTCCATTGTGTTGGTTTCAGTTTTTTTATTAACCGGGCACTGAACTCTTGTACTGAGCTTGTCGAAGTATGTTGAAGTGCAGGTTTCAAGTTTGCTTAGTTTTGACTGCTACTGCCACTGCTACTTTTTAATTTTAGGTTTCAAGCCAAACCCATAACCCGCAATCTAATTTAGCGAAGTTAAAGATATAAAAATAATTTATACTAACTTGCGTTAAATTTATGTCAATAGAAAAAAATCTGATGAAACACTCCTTTTTTATATTTAGCTTTTTGACAATATTTTTCACCTCTACGTTTTATTGCCATGCTCAAAAGTATACAATATTCAATCAATACGAAGATACTTTAAAAATTCTTGCAAGGGATATTTTATACGGAGAAGATGATTTTATTAAATATGATGCTAATGAGAAATTCCTTAACACCTTACAAAGAGTACTCAAGTCAGACAAATCCTTTGATTATCCCTTTGACTCTCTGATAAGCATTGGCATACTAAGATCACCTGATAATTCATTTCGTATTTTCAACTGGAACCTTCCTAAGGCAAACGGGACATATGAATATTTTGGAATTATTCATACTCATAAACTCGGCAATAATAATTATGAAGTATATGTATTAAGTGACAAGTCGGATGAGATTGAAAATCCGGAAAACCAAATACTTTCATACGATAACTGGTATGGAGCACATTATTATAAGATTATCAAGAACACAGCAGGACAAAAAAAATATTATACTTTGCTGGCCTGGGATGGAAATAATATTACATCAACAAAAAAGATCATTGAAGTTTTAAGTTTTAAGTCCAACGGAAAGCCTGTATTTGGCGCATATCTTTTTAAACGATACAAGAAAAAAACCAGAAGGGTAATACTTGAATATTCATCCTCAGTTATGGTCTCATTAAAATATGATGATCAGTCTTTTTATATCCGAAAAAAATCCAGAAGCAAGAAAAAAAATATCAAGAGGATCAGTGAACGGATGATAGTATTCGACCGTTTAACACCTATGGATCCTAAGTTAGAAGGTCAGCACCAGTTCTATGTTCCCGAAACAAATATTTTTGATGGTTTTGTTTTTTATAATGATAAGTGGGTTTTTATCAAGGAGGTTGATGCACGTAATCCTGATAGAAAGTCAAATAAAAAGCATGTCAAAAAACTTGAGTATGATCTTTTCCCACCAAAAACCGAAACTCCTGGTGACATTAAAAATAATTCGTCAAAGAATAGATAGTTAGGATAGAACTCAGACAGTTTTGATTATCTCATATATACGATTAATTCCCTCTTTACTTCCCAATGGTATAGATAAATGACCCGGTGGAGCATGAAAATCCCTTGGATTAATTCTGATAAGCGTGCCATTGAATGAATTAGCAACATATTCTGACTTCATTCTGACTGTCGGTACTGCCTGTCCTGCGCCAATTTCAACAATTGCCAGTTTGATTTTTTCATTTCTTATATTCTGTAGCCATGTATGTAATGAGTAGCCCTGTATATCAGTTCGTGAAGAAATCCAGTTCCAGTCGCCAAACATCAAAATATTAGGACGTGCTAAACTACCGCAATTCGGACATTTAGGCAAGGGTTCCACAGCCATAAAAGAATCTTCATCAACAATAACATTTGTATCACCGGCATCCCAAATATCGCTTGTACAACCGGATGCACACTGAAGGTGGTTAATAGAGCCATGACATTCTTCAATTTGTTCGTCATCGTAGCCAGCTTTCTGAAACTGCCCGTCAACATTAGAGGTAAAAACAAAGTATCCCTCAGATTTCTGATCAGCGATTTCAAGCAAGTTATGAAATCCACTATGAGGAATAGTTTCCCTGTATAGATTTAGCCTGTGCCCGTAAAAAGCCCATGCAAGTTTAGGGTCAGTCTCAAACCACATAGGATTTGCCATCTGGCTAAATGAGATCCCTAATTTGGCAATAGGAGGATAAGCTTTCCAGAATCCTTCATTTCCCCTAAAATCCGGAAGTCCGGAATCCACTCCTATCCCTGCCCCGGCAGTGACAAAAACAGCATCGGATTCTTTTAATACCCTCGCTGCACGTATGATATTTTCTCCTATTTCCATATTCTTTGTGGCTCTTTAAGGTTTCTTTGAGTAGCTCTGTGCAATAGCTATTTCACTTAGCTATAAATAGCAAAATTGTGGTTCACCGAGATTTTTATGATTTTAAATTCAAAATTAATATAAAATATCAGCTTTGGAAGATTTTTTATAAATGTCTAAGAGAGGATTTTGTACATTTGTAAAAATATTTTTGAGTTTTTCTTTATGCAATATAGTACAAAGCATTTCTTGGTTTTATTTCTAATTACTTGTTTTTCTGCATTTACCCTTAGTAGTCAAACTAGTTCCGATTACAAGCCAATTGGTGACCCTAAGATAGCTATTGAACTTTTTAGTTCTCAGAACTACCGTTTTGCGATGGAAGAGTATAAGATTATATACAAATGGGATACAACCAATATTATAGTAAACCACCATTTAGCTATCTGCTATCTTAATACAAATATTGACAAGAAAAATGCAATTCCACTGTTAGAATATGTTACAAAACATAAGGATTGCAACCCTCAGGCATGGTATGATCTTGGCCGGGCTTATCGTTACGTTTACCGGCTGGATGAAGCCATAGAAACTTTTAAGAAATTTGAATCCCTGAGTAGTGGGGAAGAAAATAACTTTATTTCAGCTTCTAGACAAATTGAAATGTGTGAAAATGCTATCGTCCTTATAAAAAATCCAATAGATGTTAGTTTTAATAATATGGGTCCATTAATTAATTCACCTTATCCGGATTTTAACGCCTATGTCACATCTAGCGAAAAAGTGCTATACTTTTCCTCAAAAAGAAACGGTAATCTTGGAAGTTTTTTAGACTTCGATGGTTATAATACAACAGATATTTATTATTCAGAATACAAATATAATAAGTGGAATAAGGCCAGAAGACTCAGTCCTTTGATAAACACATCATATATTGAGGAGTCCACCGGGATATCAGCTGATGGTGCTCTTTTATACATCTTTGTAGTAAACCAGATAGCAGTTAATGACGTTTTATTTTCGCAAAAAAAAGGGAGGAGTTTTCAAAGATCAGTTTCTCCCGGACCTAATATTAATGATGTCGGATCTTCAGAATATGCTGCCTCCATAAGCCCTGATAAGAATTTGCTTTTTTTCTCTTCTGACAGGCCTGGTGGTAGTGGAGGAAAAGATATATATATTTCTAAGAAATTGCCCTCAGGTGAATGGGGCCCGGCAAAAAATGCGGGCAATATAATTAACACTGAATACGACGAAGACTTTCCATACCTGGCTCCCGATGGCAAATCATTTTATTTTTGTTCTCTTGGACATAACAGCATGGGTGGTTACGATATTTTTAGATCAGAATGGAATGTAAGTAATTTTTTATGGTCTGAGCCTGAAAATATAGGCTACCCATTGAATACTGCCTCTGATAATATGTGTATTTCATTCTCACAATCCGGAAGGCACGCCTATGTATCAATGTTTTTGGATGATGGTATTGGCGATCTTGATATTTACAGAGTGACATTTAATAATATTGAGCCGGTTTATACAGTTATTAATTGTGTTATCATGGAACCTGATTCATCACGCATAAGTGATCCGGAAAATTTTATTTTTACAGTTACAGATGATAAATCCGATAGACAAACTGGCCAATATTTACCAAATAAAGAAAGTGGTAACTTTACAATAATTTTACCTCCGGGAGAATATAAGCTGGAAGTCAAGGCTCCCGGTTTTCAAGCCTATCAGGAGGAAATTAGTATCCCGGACAGGGGCTTTTTTACAAAAAAAATAAATAAAAACATCATATTAAAAAAACAATAAAATGAATATTAATCTTTCACGCCCATTAGCCTTCTTTGATCTGGAAACGACAGGTTTAAGTATTTCCAACGATCGTATTATTGAGATAAGTATTATGAAGGTTTTTCCAGAAGGTAATGCTGAATCCTTAACTCACAGACTTAATCCCGGAATACCAATTTCTGAAGAAGCAGAATCTATTCATGGCATCAGTAATTTAGATGTTAAAGATGAACCGTCATTCAGAGAGCTTGCAGGAAATTTTGTTGCTTTCCTCGACAACTGTGATCTTGCCGGATATAACCTCATCAAATTTGACATTCCTCTACTGGTGGAAGAATTTCTTAGGGTTGAAGTAGACTTTGATTTGAGTGGTCGCAACATTATTGACGTTCAAAATATATTTCATAAAATGGAGCCCAGAACATTAAAAGGGGCTTATAAGTTTTATTGTAATAAAGAACTGGAAAATGCCCACAGCGCAGAGGCTGATAATATTGCCACTTATGAAGTTTTTAAATCCCAGCTTGATAAATATGAAAATGTTGAAGTTACTAATGCAGATGGATTGAAATCAGTTCCTATTGTTAATGATGTTAAAAAACTCAGTGAGTTTTCATATTTCAAGAAAAATGCTGATCTGGTTGGCCATATAGTCTTTAATAAAAAAAATATTGAGGTATTCAATTTTGGTAAGCATAAAGGTAAGACCGTTGAAGAAGTTTTCAACAAAGAGCCTTCTTATTATGCCTGGATGATGAAAAGCGAGTTTCCACTGTCAACGAAGAAAGTTATTACATCTATTAAATTAAGGGGGTTTAACAAATCCTCAGTGAATATTAAATAGTTGGAAGAATGGAATGTTGGAATAATGGAATATTGGAATATTGGGCCAAAATTTTTAAAATAAGTATTTATGAAGATAATTTGTATTGGCAGGAACTATGTGGATCATGCTAAGGAGTTGAATAATCCTTTGCCTGAAAAGCCTGTATTCTTTTTCAAGCCGGAAACAAGTTTAGTGAGAAGGAACCGCCCTTTTTTCTATCCTGATTTTTCAGAAGAGATACATTATGAAACGGAATTAGTATTAAAGATATCGAAGCTTGGAAAAAACATACAGGAAAAATTTGCCGTGACTTATTTTGATGAGATTGGAATAGGTATTGACTTCACTGCAAGAGACCTTCAAAGAGATTGTAAGAAAAAAGGCCTACCATGGGAGATTGCTAAAGCATTTGATAACTCCTCTCCTATCGGGGAATTTATTCCTGTTAAGGAATTTAAAGACACTAAAAATATAGACTTTCATTTGAAGCTTAACGATAATGTTGTCCAGAAAGGAAATTCAGGCGATATGATCTTTTCATTCGAAGCAATAATAGCTTATGTGTCACGCTTCATTACTTTGAAAAACGGAGATTTGATATATACAGGAACACCTGCAGGTGTTGGTCCGGTTAAAATAGGAGATAAACTTGAAGCCTATATTGAGGATAAGAAATTACTGAGCTTTTTAATTAAGTAAAAAAGATATCATTGATAGTTTTTTGACCAACCTCATTGTTTAGCATCTCAATGATCTTTTCTTTCGAATAGCTTAATTCTGTTTTCAATGCTGCTGAATCCAAGCTGACAAAAAGTTTTTTCTTTTTTATATATAGATTGGTAGTGTGCTTTGAGATCAATTTCCCAACAACTTTCTCCCATGAATTTATTAAACGTACTTCATTCATCTTGTCATCAAGACGGTAAGCTTTAAGCAACTGTTCTATTGCTTGTTTTATGGTTATTTCGTTTGATCCGAACATTGGTAATAATTACGAATTACGGATTACGGATTACGAATTACAAGTTCAACAACCCGCAACCCATAACCCGCAACTTATTTTATTAATTTACCTCTTCAACAACTCCATCTTTAATATTAAAAATCTTATGATCTACATCCACTGTTGTAAATATCCTGGCTATGCGTTCTTTCTGAGTATCTGTAATAAAAACCTGTCCGAAATTATTATTTCCCACAAGTTCAATCAAGTGTTTTACCCTAAAGTCATCCAGCTTATCAAATATATCATCGAATAACAAGACCGGTTTAAAGCCCTTCATTTTCTTGGTATATTCAAATTGAGCAAGCTTGATTGCGATAAGAAAAGATTTTTGTTGACCTTGTGAACCAAACTTTTTTATCGGATAATCACCAATATTAAATTTAAGATCATCCTTATGAATTCCAACTGTTGAAAACCTCATTATCCGATCTTTATTTAAGGCAGTATCGAGCAATTCAGGAAAATCACCTTGAAAAAGCTGTGAATCATATATTAGACTTACCTTCTCTCTTCCACCACTGATAGTTTCAAAATACTGTTGAAAGATGGGATTTAATTCTTTAAAAAAGACTTCTCTCTTTTTGTGAATAGTATTACCAAGTCTGATCATCTGTTCATCCCAGATAGCCAGTGAGGTCTTATCAAAAGAATGGTTTTCGGCAAAACTTCTCAATAAGGAATTCCTTTGGTCAAGGATTTTGTTATAATTGATCAGATCGTCAAGATACAGCTTGTCAAATTGTGAAATAACACTATCCAGATATTTTCGCCTTTCATCACTACCTCCATGAATAAGGTTTATATCAGAAGGAGAAGTCATTACAAGCGGGAACAAGCCAATATGATCAGCCAGGCGGTCGTATTCTTTATTATTCAGCTTGAACTGCTTTCGGTGTCCCCTCTTCTGAACACATGAGATCTTATCAGTTTTGTTGCCATTTTTATTATAAAAGCCATGTATTGAAAAGAATGACTCATCATGAAGTATATTTTGTGTATCTATTGAGTTAAAATAACTCTTACAAAATGAAAGGTAATGTATAGCATCAAGGATATTGGTTTTGCCCACACCGTTATCCCCGATAAAACAATTAAGTTTATCAGAGAAGCTCAGGGAGGCTTCTGTGTAGTTTTTAAAATTAGTTAATGTTAGTTTGTTAAGAAACATTTAAAAATAATTACGAATTACGGATTACGAATTATTGTAGGGTTAACTCGCGAGTCAACCCTACAATAACATTTATGAAAATCAAAATTAGTATAAAATATGAATCAAATTTATCTTTTGAAATTAATTTAAAATTTGAAGATAGAATCTAGTCCGAAAATTGTAATATTAAAAAAATGCCACGAAAACACTAAAACACGAAATATCACAAAATAGTAATTAACTGTTTATTAACTTTAGTGGGATTTTGAGTTTTTGTGCTTTAGTGGCTAATTAGGTTTTTTCGGAGGAGACTCAGAATTTGAAAATAAAAAAATAGTTAAAAAATCGAAACGTAATTGAGGTAAGTAAGATGCATAGTCAATAGATGGTATAATTACTAAAGATCAACAAAATGACGCGCGAAGCGCAAATGACAATAAATGTCGCCGAAGGCAAATGACAATGAATGACACCCGAAGGGTAAATGACGATCGACAATTATTCGATTATTTTTTTTACCACAATTACCCCTAAGGTCTTCACACCAGTTTGATAAAGCCCTTTGTTGCTGCACACTTATGGCGCACTCTGATCCTTGAGGCACCGGACAGATAAGCCATTGTTCTTGAGGTTACCATAGCCACGGCCAACTTGATTAATATCGTTGAACAACATCCGGTACCATACGAGAGAAGCACTGTCTACCCAAGAAGACCAATATAAAGCATTATCACCTATACTGTAAAAACCACTGTGTAATCGAAAACCGCCAGGCAACGCAGTGAAACCACTACTGTTAGTTGCTCCAGTATTTGGAGAGTTCCAATGAGTTGTACCTGTTTCTTTCATTTTACCCCCAGCTACAACTGGGCCTCCGAGATAATCAGATAATAAAGTCCATTCTGCATCTGATGGTAAATACCAGCCTGCAGGGCATACTCCCTGCACACCACTAGGAACACTATTGCTGCTTGATGAACCATCCATAGCAGCAGGCCAATTATATAATACACCATAAGTCTGGTAATTGCTGGTTGCTTTGGCAGAATCAATTATAGTTCCTTGATAACCATACACATAATAATATGGGGTTGTATATGATCCTGAATCAGATGGATAAACTGATGTCAAATAAGCCAGGTTTTCTACCATCCAGCATTGGTTGCTAATTAGAACGGTATTGTAACTCTTCCCATCACGGACATCAGTTATGATTCCACAATTAGTATAAGTAAAGCCAATCACTACAGTATCCGATGAACTAGCACAAAAATTGTTTATTGTCCAAACCAAATTATATGTGCCAGCCGGCAAACCAAAAAACATAGTCGTTGGGTTTGTTACATCAGCAAAATTTCCTCCACTTCCGCTAAGAATCGTCCATAAACCCTGGCCAATTACAGGAGTATTTGCCATTAAAGCAATCGAATCCCCGGTAATGTTCAATGAATCAGGGCCTGCATTTGATTGAGTTGGTTGTGGTGAGCAGTCCCTGATACAACGAACAGAACGACCATACTGCTTATGGAAAGCATCACGATGGACTTCAGAATAATCATGTGCTATATAACGGATCCATGCATAATCATTACTGTGATCGGCAGAAGTCCAAAAGTAGGTTTTATCACCCAACCGAGTGAAAGAACCATCGAGATCACGTCTGCCACACGGTAAAACCATAAAATTATACAAATCAGTACCGTTTCCACCAAAATTCCAGCCACCGTTGGACTTCAAATTCAGACCTGCATCAAAGCCTCGCCATTCTCCTGTTTTATCCCATTCCGGATCGCCAACACCATACTGGCTGTCAACTGTGCCTTCCAGAATCTTCCATTCATAATCGGTAGGTACATGCCAACCAGCCGGACAAATTCCCTGTGCTCCTTGTGTTGTTACATAATGCATCATTTCATCCCATTGGTATAATCCCCCATTAGTATCACAATTGTCTTCCAGATCATCATAACAATACTTTTCAATTAATCCATTATTGAACATTGTATCAACCCCATTTATCATTGTTCCAATATTAAGGTTCTCTGCCATCCAACACTGAGTCCCGATTTGTACAGTATTATATGTCTGGCCTCCATAAGTAAAAGTTGGTATGCCGGGACATGGCTGAGGGCTGATTACAGCAAAGCTAATTATAACAGTATCCGATGTGCTTGCGCAATTATTGCTTATTGTCCAAACCAAATTATAAGTTTTACCGGGCAAACCGTAAAACATTGTTGATGGGTTTGTTGGATCAGCAAAAATCCCGCCACTTCCGCTTAAAATTGTCCATACTCCCTGACCAACAAGAGCTGTGTTGCCCATTAGAACAATCGAATCTCCTACAATGTTTAAAGAATCGGGGCCGGCATCTGATTGGGTTGGTTGGGGTAAGCAGTCTCTAATACACCGAACTGACAAGCCACCCACCTTGTCGTAGCCGCCCCTGAGCACATCGGCGTTGTTGTAATCCAGGCGTCGGAACCAGATGTAGGAGTCAAAGGACACTGTTGACGACCAGAAGTAAGTGAGGAGATTCAAATCGAATAATGAGCCATTGAAACCTCGAAAACCACCGGGCAAGGCATTAAAACCACTGCTGTTAGTAGCACCTGTATTGGGTGAATCCCAGTGTATTGTGTCGGTTTCTTTTAAATTGCCTCCTGCATCTGTGCCACGCCATCCCCAACCATCCCATTCAGGGTCAGGATAGCCATATAAGCTATCAACTTCTCCTTCAAGTATCTTCCATTCTTCATCGCTTGGTAAATGCCATCCTGCGGAACATATACCCTGTACCCCACTTGGGACACTGTTGCTACTCACTTGTCCGGCCATGGCAGCGGACCAATTATACAATACTCCATACGTTTGGTAATTGCTCGTTGCTTTGGCTGCATTAACATCTGTTCCCTCGTAACCATATACATAATAAGTTGGTATTGTAATTGATCCTGAATCAGACGGGTATACTTCCGGTAAATAAGCCAGGTTCTCCGCCATCCAGCATTGTGTTCCGATCTGAACAGTAGTATATTTTTGCCCATCTCTTTGATCCAATAATGTATCTCCACACTGTAATGGAGGAATACCAGCAGGGACAATTGAATTATATACGCTGGTTATTGAAGTTGAGCCGGTTAATCCGACAAGGTTCTGAATGATGAGGGATGGATCATTATTAGGACCGCTGTACTTAATGATACTGTTCATGTTTATGTCTTCTTCCCTGTAACCGGAAACAGTTGTTGTAATACTTGTTGATCCACTCTGGTTAACAATGTGCTGCAAAACAGGTCCACGATCATTTGCAGGCCCGCTGTATTTCAAAGTACCATCTTTATTAACATCTCCTGCAATCATACCAAATACACCGGGTTCAAGTTCAATAAGCGCTTGAGAACCTCCTCCATAAGGTGGGTAATTCAAAGTATCGCTGAAATCATATGGAACCGGATTAGGTAATGCAACAGGGTTTGCACTCAATACAGGAAAATGATTCCTGTGGTATAAGCACACATAATAATTACCCAAAGAAATATTAGAGAAATTAACGGATGATGTCAGATTAGTATCAGCAATATCACCATTATTCAGAAGTATAGCAGCTCGCCTGGAGATAATAATCCCAGGATCTGAAGCATCCCGGAGCTCTACCAAAACCCAATCGACCATTGTTGGTGGAACTAGGAGGATAGTTTCATTACCCTGATAATTCCAGGGCGCCACATTATATGGTTGTGTTCCGGGTACTAAATTGGTTAATGATGTACTCATTAATGAATTTGCCTGATAGGCTCCCTGCAAAAAAGTTTTACATCTTACTGTTTGTCCGAAAGTAAAGGAATTGAAGCAAACAAAAAAAACACAAACGAAAATTAGTTTTTTCATATTTGTAGATTTTTGACGTGATAACTTCCATAGAATATGTAGGGGTACAATATAAGAATATATATCTGCTAAAGCAAGATATTATTAATAAACTCTTTAAAAAATTTGTACAGAAGTTGGCAAAGGTGGGATCTTTAGTCCAGCATCGCTTTAATCTGATTCGACACTTCCTCCATCAGCCAGCCAGGTGTGGATGTCGCACCGCTTATACCAATATTAACAACATTATTGAACCACTCTTTTTCTATTTCAGATTTGTCGGAGATAAAATGGGAGTTTGGATTAATAGATTTACATATTCCAAACAAATATTTCCCATTAGAGCTTTTTTTGTCACTAACAAATAGGACAAGGTCATTTTTTTTTGCGAACTCCCTGATCTGGCTTGCCCTGTTAGCAACTTTCCTGCAAATGGTATCAAATATTTCAAGCTCAAATTCAGATGTATTACTTGATTTGTCTTTACGTCTCTTAATCTCCTTGATTATACTATCAAAACCTTCAATATCTCTTGTTGTTTGAGAAAACAACCTTATCGGTTTATTATAATCAATCTTATCAAGATCATCTTTATTCTCAACTATTATACCTGAATTATCTGTTTGTCCGTTTAGGCCAATAACCTCTGGATGCTTTGGTTTCCCATAAATAACAATTTGCCCATCATGCTCATTAATTTCCTTATACTGCTTTCTTATCAAAGCCTGTAACCTTAATACAATCGGGCATGTAGCATCAATAAGATGAATGTTGTTCTTCTCTGCAATCTCGTATGTGCTTCGGGGTTCTCCGTGGGCACGTATGATCACTTTTTGATCTTTTAGATTTTCAAGATCATGGTGATCAATAATATTTAGGCCCCTGTGTTGTAACCTGGCAACTTCTTCGCCATTATGGACAATATCTCCCAGGCAAAATAATTGCTTAGTAGCATTAAGTTCATTATCTACTGCCTTAATTGCACGCACTACACCAAAACAGAAACCGGAATCCGGATCAATGGTAACCTTCAATTGCTCTTTATTGCCATTCTTTTTCATATTAGCGGTTATATGATATCCGAAAATACTAATTTTAAGTTTATTTTGGGACGGGTGCAGAATTTTATTTTCTAATAAAATCTGAAAGATTAGTAGAAATAGTTATATAATTTGGCGAACCGACCAGATGATATGTAGCACGGCTATAATTAAACTGGAATTTTTTTATTCTAAAACCTATTCCCCAGGAAAATCCAACAGTGGATGTTCTTGTATCAACTTTCAATTCCTTTCGTCTTTGATAATTGTATCCAAAACGTACACTGAAATTTTTAAATGGCATAAACTCACCACCAATTACTATATGCCGCATAACTTTATCAGCAAAATCTTCCAGTTTATTTTCAGGAATTTCTTCGTTTGTAAGAGGGTCAATATTACTCCTGTCATTGGGGTCGTCATAAGTAAGGTCCCATTTCTCCAAATGAGTTAGAATTAAAGAATATCTGAACGGGACATGTTCGAGTTTTTTGGAAAGGGCCAGCTGTATTTCAAATGGTAAGGGTTCACTATTGTTGCTACGATAAGATTTTAATTGTGAGCCGATATTTTTTCCAACCAGGCTAATACAAAACTTGTTCTTTGGATTATAATATGTACCTGCAACATCAACAGCAATCCCAAAGGATGTATAGGATTCTAACGAAGAATATATCATTTTGAAGTTTGCACCAATAGAGAATAATGAATCAAGTGGACGCCCCCATCCAATATTAAAAGCATATTCAGAAACCCCAAAATCACCATATTGTTCACCGCTTTCATCAGCATAAGTAAACTGCCCGTAATCTATGAACTGCATTGCTGCTGTGAAGTTTCCTAATTCTTTGAAAGATCTGGAGTAGAGTGCAAAACCATAATTAACATCAGTATAATAATCAACAAAACTGAGGGAAAGATTATTATGCATATTTTTTGTTATCAGAGAAGGATTTGCAAGAGTTAGATTAATATCATTATCCTTTATTGCAAGAATATTCCCTCCCATTGCAGCAATTCTGGCAGAGTTAGTGAGGTTTAAGAATTCAAAAGTGTTATCCCCTCCTATTTGAGCATAGGTAGAAGGTCTTATAAAAATAAAAGATATAATGATCAGTATAAATCCAGTACGAATTTTCACTTAAGCTTGTTTGAAATTTATTATGTAGATAACGTTAAATCAAAAATTTATTGTATTGCCATACAGTTGCTCGTTGTTGGCAGTCATAATTAATTAGTAGATATGTAATTAATTACATATATGCAATTAATTACATATCTACTAATTAATTATTTGACCTGATCAAATTAAGTGCACTTCCAGCCTTGAACCATTCAATCTGTACATCACTGTATGAGTGTTTAGCCTTAAATTCTTCAACCTGACCATCAGCGTGATGGAGAACAACAGTAAAAATGCTTCCCGGAGCAAATTCATTTAAGCCGTTCACATCTATCACATCATCTTCCAGGATCTTCATATAATCATTTGGGTTATCAAAAGTTAATGCAAGAACACCCTGCTTTTTAAGGTTAGTTTCATGAATACGGGCAAAAGATTTAACAATCACGACTTTCACATTAAGATGTCGCGGTTCCATTGCAGCATGCTCTCTTGAAGATCCTTCGCCGTAGTTTGAATCTCCAACCACTATACTTCCAATTCCAGCTTGTTTATATTTTCTTCCAACTGCGGATACCTTATCAAAGCTACTATCAAGTTGGTTCTTTACATTATCAGTTTTTTCATTATAATAGTTAACTGCTCCCATCAGGAGGTTATTCGAAATATTATCGAGATGGCCCCTGTATTTCAGCCATGGTCCGGCCATAGAGATATGATCTGTTGTACACTTGTCCTTTGCTTTTATCAGCAGGCGCAAATCTTTAATATCTTCACCATCCCATGCAGAAAACGGGCTTAAGAGTTGCAAGCGGTCTGAATCAGGGTTAACAACAATATCCTCAGCGGAGGCATCATCCAGAGGTGCAATATAACCCGCATCTTCAACATCAAAACCATTAGGGGGTAATTCAATACCTTTTGGCTCATCTAGTTTAACTTCTTTCCCTTCTTCATTAACAAGGTAATCAGTAAGAGGGTTAAAGCTTAAATCCCCTGCAATCACCAAAGCTGTTACAATTTCCGGAGAAGCTACAAAGCCATGTGTATTTGGATTACCATCATTTCTTTTGGCGAAATTCCTGTTAAATGATGTAATTATAGAGTTTTTTCTGGTTGGATCATCAGTATGCCTGTTCCATTGACCAATACATGGGCCACATGCATTTGCCATAACAAGGCCTCCTATCTTATAAAAGTCACCTATCAATCCATCTCTTTCAATTGTATACCTGATCTTCTCAGATCCCGGTGTCACAATAAATTCTGATTTAACCTTCAGTTTCTTTTCACTAGCTTGTCGTGCAACAGATGCAGCACGGGTAAGATCTTCATAGGAAGAATTTGTGCAGGAGCCTATCAGTCCTACTTCCAATTTAACAGGATAATTCTTTTCTTTAACAATTTTTGCAAATTCCGATATTGGATATGCAGCATCAGGAGTAAAAGGCCCGTTTATATAAGGCTCAAGTTTTGAAAGATCAATTTCATAAAATTCATCAAAATATTTTTCCGGGGCTAAACTTACTTCATCATCTGTTCTCAGATGATCAATTATTTTATCGGCCAGATCAGCAATATCTTTCCTTTCGGTTTCTTTAAGATAAACACTCATCTTATCATCATAACCAAAAATGGATGTAGTAGCACCGATCTCAGCTCCCATATTACATATTGTAGCTTTGCCTGTACATGATATTGAATCTGCACCTTCACCAAAATATTCAACTATTGCTCCTGTTCCTCCTTTAACAGTTAATAATCCTGCTACCTTCAGAATAACATCCTTGGATGAAGTCCATCCGCTCAGTTTCCCTGTAAGTTTAATGCCAATAGTTTTAGGCATTTTTAATTCCCATGGCATACCTGCCATAACATCAACAGCATCTGCTCCTCCAACACCAATAGCAATCATCCCAAGACCTCCTGCATTTACTGTATGCGAGTCAGTTCCTATCATCATTCCACCAGGGAAAGCGTAATTTTCAAGAATAACCTGATGAATGATACCGGCACCTGGCTTCCAGAAACCAATTCCATATTTTTTAGCAACTGATTCTAAAAAATCATAAACCTCATTATTTTGTTTCAAGGCAAAATTCAGATCTGCTTTTGCACCAATATCAGCCTGCACAAGGTGATCACAATGAACAGTAGATGGGACAGCAACTTTCGGTTTGCCCGCATTAATAAACTGTAGCAGGGCCATTTGTGCTGTTGCATCCTGCATAGCCACTCTATCAGGAGCAAAATTTACATAATCTTCTCCTTTTGTATAAGTATTTTTTGGTTTCCCATCAGACAGATGACCGTATAATATTTTCTCAGATAATGTTAATGGCCTTCCCAAAAGCTTCCTGGCTGTATTTATTCTTATAGGTAAATTTTCATATACCGTCTTTATCATTTCAATATCAAATATCATAATGTGATTTTTTACATTTTTACCTTATTTGGCAAGGTATTGGTTAGTATTTTGCAAATTTAGCGCAAAAATACAACATATTTGTCTCTTTAGAAACGATACAATTAAATATTCGTCTTAAATTCGTGCATTCGTAGCAAAAAAAATACTTTGATCAAAGCTATACTAATATTAGTATTAATTAATTTCCTTTTTTACGGAAATTGTTTTTCACAATCTGTCAGGGTATTTGATTCCAACGACCTGCAACCTGTGAGTAATGTATATATCTATAATACCAATAAAACAAAAACCACAACAACCGATCAGCACGGTACAGGAAATATTTCAAGTTTCAATATTTCTGACACATTAGTATTTCAACATCCTGCATATAAAAATATTTCATTTTCTTATGATTCAATAAAAAATGCTGATTTTCTGGTAATGTTGTATAAAAAAACTATTTATCTGAGTCCTATTGTAATATCTGCTAATAAATGGGAGCAAGACCGTAAAGAAGTACCCAACAAGATAACTGCTATTTCAACAACTGAGATCAGTTTTGAAAATCCTCAAACTTCTGCAGATATACTTGGTATTTCAAATGAAGTATTCATACAAAAAAGCCAGCTTGGTGGTGGAAGTCCAATGATAAGAGGCTTTTCAACCAGTTCAGTATTGCTTGTGATTGACGGTGTAAGAATGAATAACGCAATATACAGAAGTGGGAATATTCAAAATGTAATAAGTATAGATGGAAATAATGTAGAAAATGTTGAAATTGTTTTCGGTCCCGGCTCTGTTATCTATGGCAGTGATGCACTTGGTGGTGTTATGGATTTTCATACCAGGGATGTTAAACTTGCCTATATTGATAAGACTAACTTTTCATTAAATGCTTTTACAAGATACTCTTCTGCCAATCAGGAAAAAACAGCTCACCTGGATCTAAATTTTGGCAAGAAAAAATGGGGATTTTATACAGGCCTTACATTTAGTGGTTTTGATGACCTGAGCATGGGAAACAATGGTAATAACGAATATCAGCGATTGGAGTACATCGACAGACAGAATGGAAAAGATACTATACTCAAGAATCCCGATCCGAATGTACAGTTATATTCAGGATATAATCAATTCAATCTGCTTCAGAAATTCAGGTTTAAACCAAATAATTTCGTTAACATTAATTATTCCTTTCACCTTTCAACAAGCTCGAATATACCAAGGTACGACCGCCTGATACAATACAAGGACAGTGCTCTAAGATATGCAGAGTGGTATTATGGCCCGCAGAACTGGATAATGAACTCATTGGAAATAAAACACTTTGAAAAGAATAAAGCTTATGATGCTGCAAAAATGATTTTCGCTATACAGAATCTGGAAGAGAGCAGGATAGACAGGAATTATAAAAGTGATGAATTGCGAATAAGGACAGAGAAAGTTGATATTTACACTTTAAACCTTGATTTTGAGAAGATGATGGGTAATAAGAACACCTTGTTTTATGGCATTGAAGCAGCTATCAATAAAGTGAGATCAGAGGGAGAAACAAAAAATATCATTACTGATGATGTAGCACAGTCTGCAAGCAGGTATCCTGATGGTAAAAACAATTATCAAAGCTATGCAGCATATTCCAGCTTCAAATCAAATGTCTCTAAAAAAATAACGCTGGTGGCAGGATTGCGATATAGTTATCTAATCTTACATTCTACCCTATCAGATAATTTCTATAATCTACCATATAATAAGATTGATCTAAATACAGGTTCATTGAATGGCAGTGTGGGGATGGTTTATCGTCCTGCTGATGATTGGCAGTTAAACACAAATCTATCTACCGGATTCAGGGCACCAAACCTTGATGACATTGCAAAAGTATTTGACTCAGAACCAGGTAATGTTGTAGTACCAAACGAAGATCTCAAACCAGAGTATGCTTATAATATTGACCTCGGAGTTGTTAAAAGCTTTGAAGAGATAGCTAAGATAGATTTAACAATATTCTACACATATCTCACTGATGCAATGGTGCGTCGTGATTATTCTATCGATGGGAAAGATTCAATAATGTATGATGGAGAATTAAGCAAGGTAGAGGCAGTTGTTAATGCTTCATCTGCAAATATCTATGGAGCAAGTTTTACAGCTTTTACAAAGGTTTTTAAAAGTTTTTCAGTAAGGACAAACCTAACATATACTTATGGAAGAGATGATGAGGATATTCCTTTAAGACATGTTGCACCATTGTTTGGAAGTACTGCTTTAACTTACAAGTCTGAAAGAACTGAAATTGAGTTATATGCAAATTATAATTCGAAGAAAAGTTTCAATAATCTTGCTCCTTCTGAAGCACAAAAGCCATTTATTTATGCTACTGATGAAAATGGTAATCCATACTCTCCTTCCTGGTGGACTCTCAACTTAAAATCCTCAACAAAGATCACCGATTATCTGCGGATCAATTTCGGTATTGAGAACATACTGAACAAGCGTTACCGTCCATATTCTTCAGGTATAGTAGCTCCTGGAAGGAACTTTATAGTTTCGTTACGGGCCTCTTTTTAATTTGATATTTTCTTCCTTACATCTTTTAATCTCAGAACAAGGAGTAACGATTTTCGATTTAAAATTTATTTAAGATTTATTTCTTGATGTTTTGTTTAGAGAAATAAACCTATTCAAATCACTTTACTCAATCTTTACTTTCCATATGAAATCTTAAACCTGTGCTGAGCAGAAGTCGAAGTATCATTGTTCCTTGATCATTATTAAACTTATTTTTAACTATGTTGCCTCCGGATTTTAAATTGCCTCCAGATTTATCTGGAGGTTAATAGAAAGCATCATAAAACATGGTTTTAACCAAATCCATATATTCTCATTAACTCATCATATTCCTCCTGAAATGTTTTTACTTTGTGATGTTCTTCCTGGTTTTTAATATAGTTTCTTGGCTTTGCAATTAATGTGTCAGATACTGAAACAGCAAAATATTCATTTTGCCATTCAAACTTATCTTTGCATAATTTGTTTCTATTTATCCAGAAAGAAGATTCTCCTTTTAGTAGTTTCATCACATTGCTGATTGTTTGTTCAGCTCTCAAAGAAACCAGGCAATGACAGTGATTGTGATATCCATTAATGAAATCAACAAATATCCCTTTGTCCCTGGCATTTTCCCGAATGTGAGTCCAAACCTGATTTCTCAATTTATATGAATTAAGCAAGGGTTTATGATTTTTTGTGCTCCAAACGAAATGTACATATATTTTTATGAATGGCATGTAATTAAAAATTAAGATTAATAATAAAATATCTCCCACTATGATTAGTAAATATTTCATGTGATTGGTAACCTTAAAGTATTGGAAGAAGAAAAGATTTTGGCTAAAGCCATTCTTGTTGTTTTGATCTCTATTCCACTGGATGAATCCAGTGGCAATTCAAGATGAATCCAGTAGCAATTCAAGTTTTCAAAAGCATCTGTTTTTATTATTGGACATTAAATAATACTCCCCAGCACATCAAAATAATATTTATCCATCTTATATATTGATTTCCTTTTTTTTCTTAGTGCTCTGTATTTAGGTTAGTCAGGTGACTAACTTTTATCTGGAGCGCAGTTACAAACTACGCTCAATTAGGGAAAACACAGAACAGCCTGTCATTCAGAAGCGAAGCGAAGAATCCATTAATTGTAATCGGAAAACAGTGATTTAAAAATGAGAAAATTGTTGCGAGTTACGTATTGCAAGATATGAGGCATGAGATTATGAGACAAGTCGGCAGTAGCAGTGGCAGTAGAAATTTTCCCAATTAACCACTTAACTAATCAATTACTCAACTTAACTACGCGAAGCAAATGACAATAGAATGACAGGCGAAGCCTGAATGGCTACCAAATGTCGCACGCATTTAAAGTTAAAAAGCTCGGACAGCTCGAACACCGAAACCATTAAACAAATCCTTACTGGATCTGTTCGAATATCCGTAGTAGAATTTGTACTTCCATGCGGAGTTACTAGTGTACTCCGTAGAAGACCAATAGGAATCACGAGTAAAACTATTTGTATTTAATGCTTTATTGATTTCGTATTTTGCATTATATATTTTATTTAATTCGTCAATAGATGGCAAGTACCAATCACCAGCCGATGTATTGGCTGTTGAATAATTAGCACATATTTGTGCTGCATAAGTTCCGGCACCTTGATTGACTATGATAGCTGTTGTGTTACTTGCCCCGTCAAAATCGCTTGTTGCTCCAGTTGTTGTATAACTACCATTATACCATTGCGCTCCGCTTCCGCTATGAATATCGTTAAGAGAACATATAAGACCATGATTTCCTGTATGGTTAACCCAAAATACTACTCCATCACCGTAAAGTTCACCAACGTAATGGCCACTACTACCTGAGACTGTTGCCCAACTGAGAGCACCGCTTCCATTGGTTTGCAATACCTGTCCGTTACTGCCATCAGTACCGGGGAAATGATATGCTCCTGCAATATCCAATATTCCGGCAGGAGTTGTAGTGGCTATGCCTACGTTTCCTGTTGCATCATCCACATAAATACGTGTTGTACCATCAGTTTGTAATAATAAAGGCGAATTACTTGAGAAGGCCTCAGCAAACACAGTATTAGCTTTTACGTTGCCGTTAACATCCAGTTTTTCTGCAGGATTTTTTATACCAATACCCACATTAGCAGTATTGGTATTGTATATATGAGTGCCATTATCTCTCCATAATTTCTTTTTGTCCTCAGCTTCACTAGTTTTTTCGGCATATAGTGCATAGGGAACTGATAATAGTTGTGATACTCCCATATTTTTATAATCACTTCCTCCATTAATATCTATTTCTATTTGGACAAAATATTGGCTAAGTCCCCAGTTAATAGCAGAAATATCCCCTATTTTCATTTTCCCATTTCCAATCTCGAAATTAATAAGACCAAATTGATTGGTTCTGAAATCATGAATTTCAGAGTAAACAACTTGTCCTGTATTACTACCTTGAAGAAGGTTCATTCTAATGCTTATCTGTTGATCAGATAAGACATTCCCTTCAACATCCCTGGCAATTGCCTGGTATTTAAATGATTGTGGTGCCTGTGCAAGTATTGTGCTTGCAACAATTACAAGAATTCCTAACGTAAGTAATAGTTTTTTCATCTTTTCTAGTTTTGGTTAGTAAAAAAAAAGTTTGTTTTCATAAATAATATATATGGTACAATGCTTCAATGATGCAATTTTTTAATAAAAAAAGCATTAATTAATTTCAATAATTCCAGAAGAGATATTCAGCCCAGTCCTGATACCTGTTAACTGTTAAATATTACCTATTAACTGAACTAGTGTATCTTTTGAACTTTATATGTTCGTAATAGTTTTCCTTTATTATTAATTATCCTCAAAATATACAAATTGGCAGGATAGTTTGTCAGATCAAGATTTTCTGTAAATTCTTTTCCCTTCAAATTTTTAGAATACAAAAGTTTGCCTGTCATATCGAACAGTTCTGTAGTGCAAACTATATCATTTTCAGATTGCATATTGATGGTAAGAAAATCTTTAGTGGGATTTGGGTAAACATTGACTTGAAAATTAATATCATCCGATTCGTCGATGCGATTAACTTTTAAGGTGGGTTGCTGGAAGCCCTGGGTAAGGATCATTTCATTATTTGAGAAAGTTTCAACAATCCCTTCTCCTATTGTCCAGCTGAGAGTAAAGTCTAGTCCGGTGAAAACATCAGCAGCTGCAGGATTAACTTCCAATGTTTTAGACTGGCTAATTCCAAAACCAAATAATGAAATACAAATGATTGACAGTATTAAATTTTTCATAGTATAAGTTTGTAGTAAGATGAATTTGATAATAATACGATAAATAATTGTAAATGTCAAGTAAATTGATGATTTTTTATGTTTAGATATTTAGTTATTTAAATAGGTATATTATTTAGTTGCTGAGTATAAACTATTACCTAAGCTTAGCCGGGAAAATAATTTTAAAATGATGGAAAGATAGCAGGTTAAAAGGTTAACAGGTAAGTTTAAAGATTCAATATCTCAATAATAATCATTAACCATTGATCATTAATAATTAATAATTATTTCACCCCTAAAGCTTCCCTCTATCACCTACAAAATGATGATCCTTCTCTTCAAATAATACATTAAAGGAAGTTAGAGTTCCGTATATCCGGGTGAGATATTGCTGGAGATTTACTTTGTCAACATCAGAAAGTTTGCTTGAATTTATTCTTTGTTCCATTACCCTCAGTCTATCTCTTAACATCACAATTTTGTGAAAAAAGGCGTCAATAGGCATGTCCTTGCCTTTATAATTTGTGTTTCCCGGTTCAAAAATTATTCTGCCACCTGCCCATTTATCAGCTATAGGCACAGTTTCCTGAATGTCAGAAATCTTCCTTATTACCTTAAGGAAACTTTTCTCAACTTTCTCATAGCTTACAATATCAAGATCCTCATCAACAGCTTCAACAACTTCAAGACCTTCAAATGATTTCATGAGTTTTTTAATTCCATGATCAATAAATGTTACTTCATAAGCATCTGATGAAAGCTGAATAATTACTCCTTTCCCAAACTCAGGATGATTAACTATTGAACCTATTCCTATCGACTGATCTCCCATAATATTTGTGATTTTTATGATTACAATAACAAAAATAAAAGCAAAACTGATGAAGATTATTTTGATATCTCATCAGGAGAATACAAATAATTACACAATACCCTATTGTATGAAAATATTTCTTCCTGCTTAAAGAAACGCTTCAATTCAATCTCTGCATTATCCAGAGAATCTGATGTATGCACTAAATTTGCTGACATACTGATCCCTAAATCACCTCTGATAGTTCCCATCTCAGCTTCCCGCGAATTAGTAATTCCACATATCCTTCTGACTACTGAAACCGCATCCATACCCTCACAACAAAGTGCAATTACCGGACTTGACTTCATAAATGATTTTAGATCATTAAAAAAAGATTTATCTGCAAGGTGTGCATAATGTTCATTCAAAATTTCATCATTAAGATTCATCATTTTTGTGCCAACAAGCTTCAATCCTTTTTTTTCAAAACGTGTAATAATTTCACCGATGTATCCTCTTTGTAGAGCATCGGGTTTTAATAATATCAATGTTCTTTCCATAATTTAATATATTCATTTGTTTAGAATCCGCAAAATTTAATATAATTCTTTAGCAGAAAACAATAAACAGGGATCAGTGAATAGTAAAGTAGATCTTATTTTTTATTTGACAATTAACTGATAACTGACAATTGAGTGTGAATAGACAATACTTGCGGAATTACAAGATTCTGTTCATCATTATAAATAATATAATCCGCCTTACCAACTTTTCTTTCATCAGACCATTGCTTGTCAATTCTTTTTAAAACATCATCTTTGTCTACCTTATCCCGTTTCATCACCCGTGTTATTCTTATTTCTTCGGGGGCAGTAACACTGATTATCGCATTAAAGCTTTTGTAGAATCCACTCTCATACAAAATTGCAGCTTCATGAATGATATAAGCTTCATCAATAAATTGTTCAGACCAGATTTTAAAATCAGATTTAACCAGTGGATGAATTAATGAATTCAAATATGTTAGTGCTGTCTGATTATTAAAAACCAGAGATGCTAATTTCTTTCTATCAATTTCATTATCAATACCTAGGATATTCTTGCCAAATTTATCAAACAACAAATTCCTGATCTCTTTATAAACAAGAAACTTTTTTGCTTCAATATCAGCATAATAAACCGGAACACCCATTGAAGAAAAAATATGGCTTACTATAGTCTTACCACTCCCAATACTTCCTGTCAGTCCTATCTTTTTCATATTCTTTCTATGACAAACATGATTCCAATTATTTATGAATTATAAACTCTACTTTTTCAGGTTGGATCTTTGTGATTTTAGTGAATTTTGGGTTTTGTTTAATATGCACTTTAAGTTTCGAGGATTTATTTCCGGATGAACTCTTATAATTTACATAAGCGCTAAACATAGCTGGTTCAACCCGCTTATAATCCTTTAATGCAACTAAATAGGTTATTTTTACTTTATCAGGAAAAGTCCTTAATGTTATTTCCATTACATCCTTGATAGTTTCAATTGGCACTTCCACTTCTGCTTCAGTAAATTCTTCAACATCTAAATATACTTCAACATTATCTTTAGATAAACTGATATTCTGATCAATATTTTCAGTATTTATATCAAGGCTAAAAGTTTGATCTTCTGATATTTCGTTTAGATTAGTTTTTAGTGTTTCAACAAAGGAAATAGTGTTAAGCAGTTCTAAAGGTCCTGTAATTATTACACTGTCTGGCTCAATCTGAATTGTATCGTATAAAAAATATTGCTTTTTAAAAGAATAATCAAAATCCAGCTTAACGGGGACTTTCTTATGAACAACATCTAAAAACTCAAAAAAGAGTGTATCAGGAGACACAGAAAGTAATTCTGCAGCTATATTTAATTCCCGACGTATCTTTTTTTTTAGGTAAGAAGTTTGAATAAATGCATAATACTTGGCATTTCTGCTTTTCAATTTTAGGTTTCGCAGATCAAGTGAAAATGTATTAAAATCCTTAAAGTACTTATCAGAAAAAAGTTTGAAACCCTTTGACCGAATTCTCAAATAAAGAATAGAATCGGGTTTATTAATAAGCATTTTATTTTCCGGAAGATTATTATATGCTACAGGCAGATCAATATCAGATGATGACTCTAATGATAATTTTATCATCAGCCAAAGAAAAACAGAAATACTCAGACATGCTAAAAAAACATAAATACGTGATCTGATTTTTTTATCCCCTGATGTCCAGTACTTTTTAATAAAGCTAATTATATCAAACCTCAACACATTAAAATTTACTTCTTTTCACTAAGATGAGATGACCTGTCCATGGCCATTGCTGATTTCTCAATTGTAAGTCTGTTCTGACCTTCCACTTCAATAACAACAGTAGTTTCTTTAATCTCCAGAATTTTTCCGTGAATACCTCCAATAGTGATTATCTTATCGCCTTTTGCTAAAGTTTCTCTGAATTTTTTCTGTTCTTTGGTTTTTCTCATCTGAGGCCTGATAAAAAATAAATAAAATACCAGGACAATTAATATTAATGGTAAAAATGATCCTATTCCCCCACCCTCACTGTTTTCACCTGGGCTCATCATTAAAAAAATGTTCAATAAATTCATAGTAAAAATTTTAATTTTATGTTAAATATTAATAAAACCTTGGTTACATAATTTCCTGAACTAAAAGGTTTGCAAAATTAATAAAAATTTTGATATGTTATTCTTCAGGAATGTATACTACAGCTTTTATTTCAATAATTTTGTGATTTGGCTGAGTATTTGAAATAACAACAAGTTGTTTATGCTGGAATCCATTTCTTCCTTTACTATCAAAACTAACAACAATAAATCCCTCTTCGCCGGGCTTAAGAGGTGTTTTAGGATATTTTGGCACAGTACAACCACAGCTCGCGCTAACTGTTGTGATAAGTAAATCAGATCGGCCTGAGTTCTTGAACTTAAATGAGTACGATACTATTGTCCCCTGAATTATCCGTCCAAAATCATGTAATTCATTTACAAATTCGATTTGGGGAAGCAGGCTTGTATCTACTTGTCCTTCAGCTGTATTAGGATTAAATACAACATCTGCAGGAATCTCTCCATCATTAATTTCTTTATTTAATGCAGAGCACCCACTTAAAATAAGTACACTTAATCCGAAAAAAAATATAATGTTCGATTTTATCATTTCATTTAATTTTTAAAATGGCCCGGCTTTTCAACACTAATCATTCAATCAGTCCCCGGCCTGTCTTTTTTATTTTTTTCTTTGATTTTAGGCCTTCAAGCAATTTATCGAGAATTCCATTGATAAATACTTTACTTTTAGGTGTGCTGTACATCTTTGATATTTCAATATATTCATTCATGCTAACCTTAAGAGGGATTGAAGAAAACTCTATAAATTCTGTCAGTGCCATTTTTATCAGTATCATATCCATAACAGCAATCCTGTCAAGTTCCCAATTTTTTGCTTTTTCAGCAATTAACTTGTGATATTCATCATTATGAATGACTGTATTCCTGAAAAGTTCAATTATAAACTGTTTATCTTCATTAACTCCTTTTTTGTATGGAGCTTTATACAGTGAAGGTAAGCTTGCATTTTCGCTCAATGTTTCACTAAAAGACTGAATGCTTTTAATAACCATCATTGAAGCAGTTGAAAAATCATCTGCCCAGAATATACTCTTTTCTTCAAAAAATTCATGTAATGGAGAATGTTTTAAAATAGCTTTTTTCTGGAGTTTTATAACAATCTCTTTATCCTCATCAAATGATCTTCCCTGAACTGACATATATTCTTTATAAGCTTTTGTTTCCTTAAACTTATTAAAAATCTTCCTAACCATCTCTTTCTCATCTACCCATGATATTTTTCTTTCCTCAACAGCATTTCTATAAGCTTTGTTATCACTTAGCTGAGAAAGGAAAATATTATCAATAAATTTAGAATTAGGATTACGTTCTTCATCCGTCGGAAAATATTTATGTTTTCCTTCTTCTTGTTTTAAGTTAGCATACTCAAATATTTCAACAATCAGGGATAAATTATAAATATAAAGATCATAGAGTTTATCCATGCTTAGCATTAATTGTTTTTCGCTATAATCCAGACTGTCATTATTAGAAGTAAAAAATGCATAAAGTGCCTGCATTACCTTTATTCTTAAATATCTTCTGCTTAGCATGCTTAAATAAAATAATTGACTTATTAAATTTTAATTTTTGGCAAAAATAAGATATTTTATCGTAAAATTTGTTTTTATAAAAAAGCAACCCTTATATTACATTTTATGTCTATCAGATATATTGCAATTTTTAATTAGCAAAAAACCGCCCTCTAAGAAGGTGGTTTTGAATTGCACCTATTGGGAGGGGTAAGAGGAATGATGGAAAAATGGAATAATCACCAAAAAGATATATTTCTAATTAACAATATACATTAATGCGAATTAGGTAATAATAATTTATATATTTGTATGTTTTTGTATTTATCATTTGTAAATAAATTCAATTAACCAGAAATTTAGAGGAGTAAAAATGGAAGAGTTTGATAACAAAGAGAGAAGAGAAGATATTTTTTCTCGTGCAATTAGAGCTGGAAAGAGGACATATTTCTTTGATGTAAAAGCTACGCGTGCGGATGAGTATTATCTTACTATCACAGAAAGCAAAAGGCGTTTTAACAATGAACAAGGAAAATTCTATTACGAAAAACATAAGTTGTTTTTGTATAAAGAAGATTTTGATAAATTTTCGCAGGGATTGAAAGATGTAATTGATTTTATTGAAACAGGCAAAGTACCTGTTATCGAAGAGAAAACTAAAAATGATGAGCATACTGATATTAAATTTGATGATTTAACACCAGACACCGATACGAAAGAAGATACTGAATAAACTTCATTGTGGAAGGATAATATTTTTTCCTGAAAAATATCTATATTCCATGTAGATTCAATGAATAATATTTCCACATCTTTAGATGTATTTTAGCTAAACCCGGCAAACGTACCGTAATCATTTATTATGTTTGTTTATTTATGATTCGATGAAGTTTTTTTCAACTGAATTATTAATCAACAGATAAAAAGACTAATTTTACACCATGGGAAAGGTAATTGTCATAGCAAATCAAAAAGGTGGAGTTGGTAAAACCACAACTGCCATAAACCTTAGTGCCAGCCTTGCTGTTCTGGAAATGAAGACACTATTGATTGATGCAGATCCACAGGCAAATGCAACTTCGGGTATTGGTATTGATCCAAAAAATATTAAAACCAGCATTTACGAGTGTATCATCGACGATGTTGAACCTAAAGATATTATTATTGAAACACATACTCCTAACCTGGAAGTTTTACCTGCCCATATCGATCTAGTTGGTGCAGAGATTGAAATGATAAACTTGCCTAACAGGGAAAATATGATGCGTAAATCCATCGAAAAAATTAAAGATGATTATGATTATATCTTCATCGATTGCTCACCTTCATTGGGTTTGATTACAGTCAATGCACTTACCGCAGCTGATTCAGTAATAATACCTGTACAATGCGAATATTTTGCACTTGAGGGCCTTGGAAAACTATTGAATACAATTAAAATAGTACAAAGCAGACTGAATACTGAACTTGATATAGAAGGGATATTACTAACTATGTACGACAGCAGGTTACGTTTGGCTAAGCAGGTTGTTGAAGAAGTACGTGTGCATTTCCAACAAATGGTTTTTGATACAGTTATTCACAGAAACACTAGATTAGGAGAGGCTCCCAGCTTTGGAGAATCAATAATTATGCATGATGCAGGAAGCACAGGAGCAATAAACTACTTAAACCTTGCAAGAGAAATATTGCAGAAAAACGATTTAACGAAAATTAATAATACTGATAAAATAATCCTTGAATAAAATATGAATGCTAAAAAGAAGGCTCTTGGCAGAGGCCTAAGTGCTTTGTTGTCAAGCCCGGAAACAGATATTACATCTTTTGATAGCTCAGGCAGGTTTATATTAGGCGCAATTGCAAATATTACACTCAGTAAAATTGAGTCTAATCCATTTCAACCAAGAGCGGATTTTGAAAAGAAAGCCTTGAATAATCTGGCGAATTCAATTAAGGAACAGGGAATAATTCAGCCAATAACAGTTAGAAAGCTAGGTTATGATAAATACCAGCTTATTTGTGGGGAAAGAAGGTTGAAAGCTGCTTATATCGCTAAGCTGAAAGAAATCCCTGCTTTTATCAGACTTGCTGATGATCAGCAAATGCTTGAAATGGCTTTAGTAGAAAATATTCAGAGAGAAGACCTTAATGCACTTGATATTGCAATCAGCTATAACAGGCTTATTGAAGAATGTAATCTGACCCAAGGGAAACTTAGTGAACGTGTTGGAAAGAACAGAACTACTATTACAAATTATATCAGACTTCTTAAACTGCCGGCAGAAATTCAAATTGCCTTAAGAGACAATAAAATATCTATGGGTCATGCAAGGCCTTTGATAAACCTTAAAGACACTGAAACACAAATTAATATATTAAACCAAATTATTAATAATGGTCTTTCTGTTCGTGAGGTTGAAAACATTGTCAAAAACCTTAGTACTTTAAAAACCGGGAAATCCAAACAATCACAACGCAATCAGTTAGCTCCTAAATTTGTTAAGATCCAAAAAAACCTTGCTTCAAAATTTCCTTCAGGCATTGAATTAAAAAGAAATAATAAAGGTAAAGGAAGCATCGTTATTCCATTCAAATCAGATGAAGATCTGGAAAGGATTGTATCTATAATTGAAAATCATGATTAATGATAATCTTCCTGAAAATAAGGATTGATCACTCAATCAGAAATTCTATTACTTTATTTTTCCTGATATATCTTTTGTTTAACGGAAGCACACTTATTTTCTGCCAGGAAAATATTAAAAATAACACTGTCAATTACGATACAAAAGATACGGTTCAAATACAAACCAAGAAACATTCGCCAAATAAAGCGGCCTTATATTCAGCCATTTTACCAGGTCTGGGCCAGGCTTATAATAAAAAATACTGGAAAATTCCTGTAATATATGCAGGTGTTGGAACTCTACTTTATTTTATAAATTTAAATAATAAGGAATATAAAAAGTTTCGTGATGCATATATTTACGTTAGTAATGGCGACACCAACATTACTACGGACAATGATTATGTTAATAAATACAGTGAAGAAGCCTTGTTAGAAGGTAGAAATTATTACAGAACTAACCTCGAATTGACTTATATTTTATCTGGTGTATTGTATATTCTGAATATCATTGATGCTACTGTTGATGCTCACCTCTTTGAGTATGATATAAGTGATAATCTTAGCATGAAACTCGAGCCTGGATTTAATCATGATATGATATTTAATCGGCCTGTGGCCACCCTGAAGTTAAGATTTAAATTTTAGGTACTCATTAGATTTAAAATATTTAAGTGTAAAACATGAAAATAGCATTACTTGGATACGGTAAGATGGGTAAGGAAATTGAAAAACTTGCTCTAAAAAGACATCATGAGATTTTTCTCAAGATCGATAATGAGGCAGAATGGAGAAATAATCTCGAAAAACTGTCAGAATCAGACGTGGCTATTGATTTCAGTATGCCGGATTGTGTGACTGATAATATAAAAAGGTGTTTTCAGAAAAATGTACCAATCGTTGTTGGGACAACTGCATGGTTTGATGAACTAGATGAAATTAAAGAATTATGTATCCAAACAGATCAGGCAATGATATATGCTTCAAACTTTAGCATAGGTGTAAATATTATCTTTGAAATTAACAGGAAGCTGGCAAGAATTATGAATGGGCAGAATAAATATGAGTTAACAATAGATGAAACCCATCATATTCATAAGATAGATGCTCCAAGTGGAACAGCAATAAAGTTAGCTAATGATGCAATTGATATTTTAGATAGAAAAAATGCATGGAGTGGAACTGCTTCATTAGACACAGGAATGATAAGCATTACATCAAATCGGGAAGGGAATATCACAGGCACACACTTAATAAAGTACGAATCTGACATTGACAGCCTGGAAATAAAGCATGAGGCTAAAAACCGTCAGGGATTTGCATTGGGAGCTGTGCTTGCTGCAGAATGGATAGTTGGCAAAAATGGTTTTTTTGAAATGAAAGATATGTTGGGTTTTTAAATTGTGCTCATTTCGACAGGCTCAATGAGCAATATAGGTCACTGAGCTTGTTGAAGTGCCAAATTGATTAAATAGAATTAGAATTAATTAAATAAAAAAGATGAAGAAAGCAGAAATTATTACAGGAAAGGGAACAATGAAGGTGAATTTCTTTGAAAAAGATGCACCTGGTACAGTGGATAACTTTGTAAAATTATCCAAAAGTGGATTTTATGATGGATTAACATTTCACAGGGTTATACCTCAGTTTGTTATACAGGGAGGATGTCCTGATGGAAATGGAATGGGAGGCCCGGGTTATTCTATAAAATGTGAACTTAATGGAGACAATCAATATCATGACAAAGGTGTTCTTTCAATGGCACATTCAGGAAGGGATACAGGTGGCTCACAATTTTTTGTCTGTCATAACAGAGAAAACACACAGCATCTGGACAGAAATCATACTGTATTTGGAAAGGTTTATGAAGGTATTGATGTTATTGATCAAATAAAAGAAGGGGATAAAATAGATAAGATTATTATCATCGAGGAATAATAAAACAAAAAAAACCGTAGATATGCACGGTCGTGCATATCTACGGTTAATTAAATTTTATTTTAAGCAGTAATTTACGTATTAAGAAGCATTGCCTTCAGTTGCATCACCCACATCAGCACTATTTCCAGTAATAATCTCTTCAGTGTCAGCATCTCTTATAAAAACGAGCAAATGACATTTTGCCATATCATATGTGCTTGCAGTATATAGATACTTATAGGTATACCTGATAAAAGTACCAGCTTTTTTGTCAACATTCAGTTCATCACCCCATTGACTGGAAAAGCTTTCACGAAAAACCCTGTGATGCACATAATTATCTCCACCACTGGACTGTTTGGTTATAATATCACTTTCAGTTAAATAGCAATATAAAGTATGTCCGTTTGCAACACTATCTGTATAATAAATTTCAACATCAGTAATCAGAGTGTCGCCCACTAATTTAGATGTTACACCAATATTTACAGGAGAACTTTCACCCATAATTATATCAGCATGCCCTGCCCACAAGCTTCTGCCTTGAGACCTGTTTCCATTACCCCACACTCTTCTGCTAATCATAGCAGTAGGCATTCCAAGGTAACCTGCAAATCCACCTGTCCAGAATGCATTTAAAAATGTTCTCCTAAGATCTTCATCAGTACCATAAGGTGTATTAAAGCTTCCGTTTTCAGGATGGCATGCTACTCCAAAAGCTCTACCTGGATTAGCATCTAATATTCCTTGCAGTATTGCATGACCTTGGGGGCAATAGCCACATCTAACACCGGTAAAATTCTCAATAACAGCATTTTTAGGCCTTGTGTCAGTTTTAACAACTGTAGGTTTAAATTCAGGAGTTGGATCTGCAGGAGGCGTTGCATCCTTTGTTTTATCACAAGAAGAAAATACTATCGCAAGACTAAATAAAATAATTGCAAATTTTTTCATAAAATTAACTTAAAAGTTTCAAAACTAAATTTATAAACATGCAAATATAGATATATTTTATTAATGAAATTTAATTATTTCTTTTTTTAAAAAATATATCAACATTTAAGCATCAAAATAAATAATATTATGCTAAAGACACTATTTTTGCAACAAGTGTTGCATCAGGGAGGTCACTTTTTTTATGACAGATCGTACATACATTGCTATTGTTATATGTAACTATATATTTTAAACTTTCCTTAGTCTTTGTATACACCCCGGCCTTCGAAAAAAAATACCATATATATGTATAATTTCCTGAAAAGAATGATAACTTTGCAATCAAATAAAGCATTGTATTTAAACCATTAATTTAATTCATTAATCATTATGAAAAAATCAATTTTATCTGTTTTTTTTGTGTCGCTATTATTAATAGCATACACCACTGCGACTTTTGCCGGAGGCAAGCCTTTTAAAGGAACAATAATTTATGATCTCACATATACAGGAGATATTGATCCTGCTACACTATCACAGCTACCAAAAGAAATAACTAAGTTTATATATGGAAATAAATCAAAAACTGAAGTGAATCAGGGAGGTGCTTACATTACGGAAATACAGGATGGTGATGCAAAAACCCAAACTGTTCTTCTGGATATTGAAATGATGGGTAAGAAATTTGTTATCCGGAAAAGTGCCGAAGAAGTTGCTGAAGAAATGGCTGATCTTCCTGAATCAACTATTAAGTATATAGATGAAACTAAAGAGATTGCAGGCTATATATGCAAAAAAGGTGAGCTTATCACTAAAGACGATGATGGGGAAGAAAGTATTTCAGTCTTTTATTATACTGAACAACTCGGAAATAAAGCATGGAACTTCGGTACAGAATACAGTGAAGTTGATGGTGCAATATTAGAATATGAAGAAGGTGCAGGCAATTTTAGCGTTAAACTAGTTGCCAGGATTGTAAAAAAAGGAAAAGTTAAAGAAACTGACTTCCTTGTCCCTTCTGATTTTGAAGAAGTTTCCTCTGAACAATTACGTGAAATGTTTGGCGGTTAATAGTAGTATATGTTGGGCAAGGGAAACAAATTAAAAAAAAACACCAGGAAAGAGTCTGGATCCTCACGGATAAAAAAGAAGAAAGGTAAGGGCTCAATTGGTGGTATTCTGAAATTTATTAAATCGGAGAAATTTAAATTTATTTCCGGCTTATTTTTAATTATTTTTTCAATTTACCTCTTGTTTGCCTTCATATCTTTTCTTTTTAACTGGCATGCTGACGACAGCCTGCCGCACTCATTCAAAAGCATTTTATTTAACAGTGATGTGGAAACACACAACTGGACAGGAAGACTTGGTGCAGCCCTTGCTCATCAGTTCATTAAAGAATGGCTTGGAATATCTTCATTCATGATAATTCTCTGCCTATTTATAAGTGGCATAAAACTCTTATTCCATTTTGCCCTACTCCCTATTGGAAAAACTTTTAGATTTTCATTTATTGCAATTATATGGTTCTCGCTTAGTTTGGGTTTTATTTTTAAGAATACCGATTTTTCGACTATACTCGGAGGCACATTCGGTTTTCAGGGAACTGAATGGCTTAATGGAGCGCTTGGAAAAGTAGGCACAGCTTTCCTGCTATTTTTTATTTTAATAGGATTCCTGATCATTGCATACAACTTATCTATAAAAAACCTGATTTTATTCTTCAGAAATAAGTTCTTTCCTGGGCCTAAGGAAACTTTTGCTGATAATGTTTCTGAAAATAAGAAATATAATACTTTTTCTGATGAAAAAATTTCCAATGAAACACCAAGCCATACAACAGTAGAATTTGATCTGGATAAAAACAAATTGCCGGATGAAGATAAAAACCATCTCTCTAAAGAAAATTTCCCTAAGAATGAAAAAATATCTACTGACAATATTAAGTTGACGATTGAGAACCCGGCAACTAATGTAGAACAAAATGATATTCTAAATGGGGATAATAAAGAATCTGATGAGACTGAACATAAAACTATCGATACTCCTTATGATCCCACTCTTGATCTTTCTTCCTATAAATATCCTGTTATTGAATTATTAAATGAATATGGAAGTGATACAGTTCCTGTTAACAAAGAAGAGCTAGAAACAAACAAGAACAGGATAGTGGAAACACTTAATAATTATTCTATTCAGATAGATAAGATCAAAGCTACTATAGGTTCAACAATTACCTTATATGAAATTGTACCTGCCCCGGGTGTAAGAATTTCGAAGATAAAGAACCTGGAGGATGATATAGCTTTGAGTCTGGCAGCTATGGGAATCAGGATTATTGCACCCATTCCTGGCAAAGGCACCATTGGTATTGAAGTGCCAAACCGTAACCCAGAGACTGTATCAATGCGTTCTATCATTAGTTCGGAGAGATTCAGAAATTCGAATTTTGAACTTCCTTTTGCTTTGGGCAAAACAATTTCAAATGAAAGCTATGTTGCAGATCTCACAAAAATGCCGCACATACTTATGGCCGGAGCAACCGGACAAGGAAAATCTGTAGGTCTGAATGTGATAATAGGCTCACTTCTATATAAAAAACATCCCTCTCAATTAAAATTTGTGATGGTTGACCCTAAAAAGGTAGAATTATCACTTTTCTCAAAAATAGAGAGGCACTTTCTCGCTAAACTTCCGGATTCAGAGAATGCTATTATTACGGACACAAGACAGGTTGTTAGAACTTTAAATTCACTTGGACTGGAGATGGATGCACGCTATAATTTATTAAAAGATGCCCAGGCCAGGAATATTAAAGAATACAATGTCAAATTTATCAACAGAAGATTAAATCCCCAAAATGGGCACAGGTATTTGCCATATATAGTCTTACTTATTGATGAATTTGCAGACCTTATTATGACTGCCGGTAAAGAGATAGAAACTCCATTAACCCGTATTGCGCAACTTGCCAGGGCAATAGGAATTCATCTAATCATTGCTACACAACGCCCTTCAGTTAACATAATAACCGGAACTATAAAAGCTAATTTCCCTGCCCGAATTGCATTTCGTGTAACATCAAAAATTGATTCCCGCACTATTCTGGACTCAGGTGGTGCAGATCAGTTAGTTGGACGTGGCGACATGCTATTGTCAACAGGCAGCGACCTTATTCGCTTGCAATGTGCTTTTATAGATACACCTGAAGTTGAAAAAATTGCAGAATATATCGGTTCCCAGAGAGGTTATCCTGACGCATTTCACCTTCCCGAATATCTCGACGAAGATTCAGAAGCCAGTAAGGAATTTAATCCTTCTGAAAGAGATGAACTTTTTGAGGAAGCTGCAAGGATTATTGTACAACATCAACATGGATCTACTTCATTACTTCAAAGAAAACTTAAACTTGGGTATAACCGTGCGGGAAGAATCATTGATCAACTTGAAGCTGCCGGGATTGTTGGCCATTTTGAAGGAAGTAAAGCCAGGGAAGTAAGAATTAAAGATGAACTGACTTTGGAACAGTTTTTGAATGATCAAAAATAGAAAAATTCCTGAGATATAAAAACAAGGATCTTATAAATAAAGCAAATTGATGAAAAACATAGCTCTAATATTATTATTCAGCATGATAAGTTATTCCGCTTTTTCACAACAGCAGGATAATAAAAAAGCACAAGCCATACTTGATAAGGTTACAGCAAAGACTGAATCATACAAGTCAATAAAAATGGATTTTGTTTATAAAATGGAGAACAAATCAGCGAATATCAACGAAAGTAAAGAAGGTACAATCATTCTTAAAGGTAATAAGTTTCGTCTTGAAATTGCAGAACAACTGGTAATATCCGATGGTGAAACTGTATGGACATATATCGCAGATGCTGAAGAATTACAAATCAATTCAGTTGAAGAAGATGACGAATCAATAAATCTCAATAACATACTTACATCATATTCTGAAAACTATAAATCGAAGTTTATAAAAAGCACTGTTGAAAATGGAATTAATGTTAAAGTAATTGACCTGGTACCAACAGAGGGGAAATCATATTTCAAGGTTCGCCTCGTTATAAATGAAGTGAAATCACAAATTATCAGGTCTACAATCTATGACAAAAATGGAAGTACATATACTTACGAAATTAAGAAATTTATTGCTAATCCTGTTGTGAGTGAAAAGGATTTTACGTTTAATGCTTCCGATTATCCAGACGTGGAAATAGTTGATATGAGATAGAAGGAAGTTTGGAGTTTGTTAGTTTTGGTTATCAATTATTAATGGTTCTGCTTCTTTAATTATTATCTTTTCGGTCTCTTTTTCTTTTGCCTTTAGAGCTTTGTCGTATATTTCCTTTTTAATAAGATGACCATTTATATAGATCTCTTTTTTTAATGTCTTTCTGTTTTCACCAAAATACATCCAGATGCCATCTTTCAGTGATCCTTTATAAGTACCTGAAATCATAACCCCACCTGAAGGATATAAAAACTGGCAAAGGCCTTCCAGTTTATCATTTATATATTCACCCTTCGTTTTTAAAGGGCCGTCTTCATAATACTGCCGCCAGCTACCATGTTTTTTTTCATTAACATAAATTTTTTCTTCAGCAATATTTCCATTGGGATAATAACTTCTCCACAACCCATTTCTCTCATTTTTTGTAAAATGTTCCTCTGTGAGAAGTTGTCCTTTCTCATTGAAATACTTCCACAAACCTTCCTTTAACTGATCAACGTATTTTCCTTCAGTCATCTTTTTTCCATTAAGGTGAAAAGTTGTAGTAAGCGACACTCTGCCAATATCCGAATACTGTGAAACAGCTTTGAGTTTTCCGTTCTTATAATAATAATTAAACTTTCCATATGGAATATCATTCTTGAATTGTCCTTCGTATCTCATTATTCCATTATCATGAAACTTCTTCCACTTGCCTTGTTTGCGCCCCATTGGATCTACCGTATTCAGATTCCCCGGATATGGCTGTTGGGAATGAAGAGTAAAACTGAATACTATTGATAATAAAAATAATAATGATATTCTTTTCATAAACAAATAAACTGCAATTGTATGGAAAATAACGCAAATGTATCACGTTTATTTACAAAATTCAATTTTTACATTAAATTTGCAAAAGTAGATCAACACTATCGCGTTGATTTACATTGCAAATTTAAAGAATTTCAAAAAATGGATCATTATCCATCAAAATTATTTGAAGAAACAGTTAGTGAACTTGCAAAATTGCCTGGTATAGGAAAAAAGACTGCTCTAAGGCTCACTCTTTTTCTGTTAAAACAGAGTGTTCCTGATGTGGAATCTCTTGGAAATGCAGTCATTAATATGCGTAATAATATCAGGTTTTGCAAACGCTGTCATAATATCTCAGATTCTGAATTATGTGAGATATGCTCCAATGATCAGCGCGACAAGAATACTATTTGTGTTGTTGAAGATGTTAGAGATGTTATGGCAATTGAGAATACTACTTTATACAAAGGCCTCTATCATGTTCTTGGAGGAATAATCTCTCCTATCGAAGGAATTAGGCCTGATGATTTAACAATTAACAGTCTGGTAAAAAAAGTATCAGACAACAAGGTAAAAGAAGTTATAATGGCACTCTCGACCACCATTGAAGGAGATACAACAAATTTCTACATCTACAAAAAACTAAAAGATCACAATACAAAGCTTACCACACTTGCAAGAGGGGTTGCAATTGGTGATGAACTTGAATTCGCTGATGAGGTAACTCTGGGCCGATCAATTCTTAATCGCATTAATTATGAGGACTATCTTGTAAAGTAAATCCATTTTCATCGTCAGCTCTTACATCATTTTCATCATCAATTTCGTCGAATATACTTAATTGATTTTCGCTGATATAATAATCATCATTAGCTGATACATTTCGAACAAGAAACTCTTTGACAGACTTTCTTATCAATTTGTTTGGGGTTGTCTTATGAATCTTACAGAATTTATCTATTAGTTCTTTCTGCTTAAAAGATAACTTAAATACATACTTTTTAAATCTGACTTTTTTCTTATAAGCAACCATTTATTAGGTTTTAATGATTTCTTTAATCTACTTACAAATGAACTAAAATGACTAAAATTATAAAAAATTTAGTCACTCGAAATTTTAGTCATTTATTATTTTAACTATTTCCCGTACACAGACATCTATTTCCTCCCTTGTATTATACCTGCTAAACGAGAACCGTATCGAAGTCCTCTTCGGATCACTGCCAATATTTTGCAAAACATAAGAAATAGACTCATCTCCCGAATGACACGCACTTCCTCCTGAAGCAGCAATGCCGGCTATGTCAAGATTAAAGAGCAACAACTCTGACTTTTTGCTCTTAGGAAATGACACATTTAATACTGTATAAAGGCCTTTATCTTCACATTCGCCATTAAATTTAATATCCTTGATATTTTCTTTCAAAAGTGACACCATATAAGATTTCAGGGTACGGATATATGTTTGATTTTTCGACAAATTATCATAAGCTAATTCCATTGCCTTTGCCATTCCAGCAATTCCGGAAATATTTTCGGTTCCTGCCCGCATATTTCTTTCCTGTCCTCCACCAAATATCAAAGGGCTCATATTAATACTGCTTTTTAAATATAAAAAACCAACACCCTTAGGACCATGAATCTTATGTGCAGAACAACAAGCAAAGTCCACTGGTGTTTTCTGAAAATCATGTTCAAATTTTCCAATCGTTTGAACCGTATCTGCAAGAAACAAAGAATTATAATTCTTGCATAGGTTTGAAACTTCATCAAGCTCTATCATATTTCCTATCTCATTATTTGCATGCATAAGCACAACTAGTGATTCAGGATAAGTTTTGAGCAAAGCATCCAAAGAGTCCATTTTGATTTTTCCTCTATTGCCGGCATTAACAAAGTTAATATTCAGCTGCGTTCTGGTTCCAATATATTTCAGAGTATTCAGGACAGCAGGATGTTCCAGAGGACTTGTTATGATGTTTTTTATTCCAAGATCATAAACACATCCATTTAGTACAAGATTAATTGCTTCTGTTCCACCTGAAGTAAAAATTATCTCAGCTGGAATAGCATGCAGATAAGAAGCAATTTTAGACCGTGCTTCCTCGACTTTCACCCTTGCTTCCCTACCCAATTTGTGTACGGATGAAGGGTTCCCAAAGTTTTCTCTGGCCGTTTTGGTCATAACCTCTAGCACTTCAGGTGCTAGATGGGTTGTTGCGGCATTATCTAAGTATATCATTAGTACTGGTTCTATATGATTTCAGATTAACAATTGTTGATTATTGATCTATTGATAATTTAATTCTGTTATATCTGATATTATTTTGTTTGCTAATATTTTAGCTCTATTAGCACTATCACTTTCCGCATAAATCCTGATTATTGGTTCAGTGTTGGATTTCCTCAGATGTACCCATTCTTTATCAAATATAATTTTCAAGCCATCTATATCAATAATAAGATGATCATTATATTTTTGTTTTACACTTTCCAGTATCTCATTTACATCAGTTCCAGAGTCTAATTCAATTTTGTTTTTTGAAATAAAATAATCAGGATATGTCCGTCTGAGTTCTGATGTGGTCTTTCCTGATTTAGCAAGCTGCGTCAAAAACAGTGCTATTCCCACTAAAGCATCTCTGCCATAGTGCAGTTCAGGATAGATCACTCCTCCATTGCCTTCACCTCCGATTACGGCTGCATTTTTTTTCATTAATTCCACAACATTTACCTCCCCAACAGCTGAAGCAAAATATTTTCCGCCTGCCTTTTCAGTTACATCCTTTAATGCTTGTGTAGAAGATAAATTTGATACTGTGTTCCCTGCTATGTGTTGCAACACATAGTCAGCTACTGCAACCAGTGTATACTCCTCTCCAAACATTTCTCCTTCCTCAGTAATAATTGCAAGCCTGTCAACATCAGGATCGACAACAAAGCCCACATCAGCTGAACTTTGCAAAACAAGCTCTGAAATAGCAGTCAGGTTTTCAGCTACTGGCTCAGGATTGTGAGAGAACCGGCCATCAGGAGTACAAAATATCTTAACAACAGATTCAACACCAAGGGCTTCAAGTAAAAGAGGAATAACTGTACCGCCTGTCGAATTTATTCCATCTACTGCAATTGTAAAATTTCTTTTTCTTATTGCAGCAACATCAACAAGCGGAAGCTCAATGATCTTATTAATATGTTTCTCAATATATGAATCATCGTAAGTGTACATCCCAAGCTCATCAACAAACGCGAAATCAAAATTCTGATTCTCCGCATAATACAACAGCTTTTCCCCATCCTTTTCAGAAATAAACTCACCCCTGTCATTAAGCAGCTTTAGAGCATTCCAGTTTTTAGGATTATGGCTGGCAGTGATAATAATTCCTGCATCAGCTTTCTCCTCAACAACAGCTATTTCAACTGTAGGGGTTGTTGAAAGGCCAATGTCAATAACATCTATCCCCATACTTTGTACTGTTGAAGTAACAAGACTATTTATCATTTCCCCTGATATACGTGCATCTCTCCCGACAACGATCTTTTGCTTTCTGCTTTTCGCTTTCTCTTTCAGCATCATCATAAATGCTGCAGTATACTTCACTACATCAACCGGGCTAAGTCCATCTCCCGGCTTCCCTCCTATTGTCCCTCTTATCCCTGAAATAGATTTTATTAATGTCATATTTTTCGTGATTAGTATATGTATGCAGTAAAATTATGCATTTTTAGCTTTACTGAAAGCAATAAACTAAAATCTTTCAACAGATTGATGGTTAATAACGTGAAGAAAGCCGGAAGTCAGAAGCCGGAAGTAAATCAACTAAATGTTAGCAGAACCTGATGTTAGTGTTTTTAAAGAGCTCATTTCAATCATATTGATCATTGAAAATAATCCCAAGTCACTCGAAAATTTAGTTCACTCTAGTCACTTAAAACTTTGGGCAACTTTAGTCACTATTCTTGCCAATTTTACTATTTTTGCAAAGTATTTAAAACATTGATAGCAGATGGAAGAAGAGTTTTTAAATTATGATGATGAACAAATTGTTGGCCTTATCGAGAGATTTGAGGCAATGCTTGATGAGGATGATCATTATTTTTTCGATGTTGAAGAATTTGAAAGTATCATTGACTATTATCTTGAAAGGAAGAACTTTAAAAAGTCTAAGCTGGCAATAAAGTACGCTAGCCTGCAACATCCGAATGCCAGTTCTATTCTTCTTAAATTAAGTCAGTTTTATATTTTCTCCAATAAATTTAAGGATGCACTTGAAAAACTCTCTGACTTAGAAATTCTGGAGCCTACAAACTCTGATATTTATCTTACAAGAGCTTCTATATACAGCAGGTTAAAGGAATACGAGAAAGCAATAAGTGAATACTTTAAAGCAATTACTTTTTCAGAAGATAAGGATGAAATATTCAATAGTATCGCTTACGAATATGAGAACCTTGGTAATTACAGTAAAGCCATTGATTACTTTAAAAAGGCAATTAAGATAAAGCCAAAAAATGATTCTATTTTATATGAATTGTCGTTTTGTTATGAGATTGCTAATAAAATTGAAGAAGGGATAGATTTCCTCAAAGATTACACAGATAAAAATCCATACTCAAAAACCGGATGGTTTAATCTTGGTGTTGCATATAGCAATATGGGACTGTATGAAAATGCAATTAACGCCTACGAATATGTTGTGGCTATAGATGAAAAATTCGCCTCTGCATATTTTAATATTGCAAATGCCTACGCTAATCTCGAACAACATCACAAAGCTATTGAGATCTATCTGGAGACCTTTAATTATGAGGATCCTGAAGCAATGACATATTATTATATTGCTGAGTGTTTTGAAAAACTAGAAGATTACACTTCTGCAAGCGATTACTACAGGAAAGCCCTGCATATCGATGATACTCTCTCTGATGCTTGGATAGGTCTCGCTTTTGCAAATGTAGAAATGAGGAATATTTCGCATGCACTTAAATATGTGGATAAAGCATTAGAAATTGATTCAACAAACCCGGAGTATTGGTTTTTACATGGAGACCTGCAACATAAACTGGAATTATGGGATAAAGCACTTTCATCTTATAAGAAAGTTAGTGAGCTTGACCCTCAAAATTTCGAGATATGGATTGAATATTCAAATGTTTATGCTGAACTTGAGGAATATGATAAAGCCATCACAACTATTAAGAAAGGTATAGAAAAAAATCCTGAGTCTTCTGAATTATTATACCGACTAACGGCATATTTGCTTAAATCCAAATACACTAAAGAAGCATATCAGTATTTCGAACTCGGACTTCAGACTAACTACAGGAAGTTTCACCACTTATTTGATTATTTTCCTCAAATCAAAAACAATCATACCCTTATAGAACTGGTTGAATTATACAAGGATAAGAAAATTAAGAAGAAGGAATAAAGGTACAAAGGTACAAAGGTATAAAGGTATAAAGATACAAAGATATAAAGATACAAAGATACAAAGATATAAAGATACAAAGATACAAAGATATAAAGATACAAAGATATAAAGATACAAAGATACAATGGTACAAAGATACAATGATACAATGGTACAATGGTAGAAAGGTTATATAAAGTGTTGTATAATTGAATTATGGGAAGAAAAATTAAATCAAACAACCAATAATGCGTGAGTATATATATACCGTTTTCAAGGGTATAGCGATGGGTGCTGCAAATGTTATACCTGGCGTATCAGGGGGTACTATTGCACTGATAACTGGAATATTTGAAAGATTGATTAATGCGATCAAATCTTTTAATATTACTGCTATAAAATTACTTTTTAAAGCTAAGTTTAAGGAATTTGTAATACACACAGATTTAAAATTCCTGATCTCTCTTTTTATAGGAGTTTTTATTGCTATCGTTAGTCTTGCTAGACTTTTTGATTACCTTTTTGAAAATTATCCTGTTTATATATGGGCTTATTTCTTTGGACTTGTTTTAGCATCCGTATATTTTGTGGGTAAAACGATTAGTAAATGGACTAAGAGTGTAATAATCACTTTTATTATTGGAGCCGCTATTGCAATACTAATTTCAGTGTTGAGCCCTGCTTCTGAAAACAGGAATTTCTTTTACATGATATTATGTGGTATAGCCTCAATTTGCAGTATGATACTTCCCGGCCTGTCAGGATCATTTATTTTGATGCTAATGGGGAATTATCAGCTTGTTGCTATCGACGCAATTAATAATGCTGACTTTTCTGTTTTGCTTCCCTTAGTTATAGGAGCTGTTGTGGGACTACTGGCATTCTCACATTTCCTTTCTTGGATATTTAAGAAGTATAGGAATGAAACTATCTCTATTTTAACTGGTTTTATTTTAGGATCTCTTAGTATTCTTTGGCCCTGGCAAAACGAATCTTACCTAAAAGATATTTTGGGCAATTTTGTTCTGAAAGCAAATGGAGACAAGATAGTTGAACATTATGAAAAATATATGCCTGTAAGCTTTAATACTGAAGTTATTCTTGCTATTGTATTTGTTATTGTTGGGATGATCAGTATCTGGGCAATAGAAAAACTGGCTAAAGAAAATAAAGATGTAAAGGAACAAATATGAGAACATATGGAGTGATAGGATATCCTCTTGAACACTCATATTCACCTGATTTTTTCAATAAAAAATTCAAAGAGGAGAAGATCAAAGATGTGAGATATGAATTATTCCCACTTGAAAATATCTCTGAATTTCCAGGCCTTATAAAAATACACCCTGACATCCGGGGTTTAAATGTAACTATTCCTTACAAAGAATCTGTCATCAAATATCTTGATTCTATTGAGCCTGATGCAAAAATTGCCAACGCAGTCAATACTATTCATATAGATAATTCTCCTTTAGGGTTAAGGTTAAAAGGATATAATACTGATATTTACGGATTCAAAACAACACTTAAGGAAGTCTTAACCTCAAAGCACACAAAAGCTCTAATATTGGGCAGTGGCGGAGCTTCAAAAGCTGTACAATTTGTTCTTGATACTTTAGGCATTATGTTCATGATAGTATCCAGAAATCCTACCGGAAATCAGCAAATAAGTTATAAGGAAATAACAGATGCAATGTTGGTGTCTCATCCATTAATCATTAATACTACACCATCCGGTATGTTCCCGGAGACCTTAGGGTATCCCCGGATCCCTTATCATGCTTTATCATCAGAAAATATTCTTTACGACTTGATATACAATCCAAAAGAAACAAATTTTATAAAGTTTGGAAAAATTAATGGAGCAAGAACTGTGAATGGGATCAGGATGTTTAAATTACAGGCAGAAAAATCGTGGGAGATCTGGGATAAAGATGAAAAGATATAAAGGTATAAAGATTTAAAGTTGGCAGTAGCCAATTAGCAAGAGGGAGCACCTGATTTTTTTACATATTTGTCTCCGACTTCTGACTTCGGTCTTTCATCTTATTAACTTTAGTCACTCCAAGTATTCAAGGCACTCTAAGTACTCTATATACTATTCTTCCTCCTCCTTAATAACTTCGATAGTAAAATCAGTAACAAGAACCGCAATTGCGCCCACTGCTGCGAGGATAGGCGCTACTAGGGCACCTATAATTCCAATGTTAAGCGGAATTTCGATATATGTCTTTCCTTCATCATTTTTGATAATGATCCTCCTGACATTACCTTCATGAATTAAATCTTTGATCTTCTGAACCAGTTCTTTACCTTTTACTTTGAATTCGTGTTTTTTTTCTGTAGTCATAATATTTTCTTTTGTGGTTTTTTGTGTTTTAGTGCCTTTGTGGCCCATTATTCTTCAGCCACTAAAACACAAAAGCACTAAATTACACTAATCATATTTCGTTTGCTTGCCTATGAGTCTCCATCCATATATAAGAATGGCAGTAAAGCATAAGCTAAAAAATAATCCATTAAGATTGTTTAAGCCCATCCATTCCTTATAAAAGATGTCCAATATACCAAATATTATTCCAATTATACCAACAGCAAGGAGAGAATAAAAAAGAATATTGTCAAGAATTTTTTTCTTGTAAACAGTATCTGTCTTCTCTTTCTGCCTTTGTGATTCAGAATATTTTTGCTGCGTATAGAATTTATAATAAGAATGGTAGGAACCTGAATATCTTCTTGTTTTTCGCGCTCTTGCATTATATTCCTGACGGTGTCGCAGACTATAGTCGTAAACCCTCCTCTTTCTAATGTTTATTAAAATATGGTAAGCTTCATTAAGTAGCTGAAATTTGGCAGTGGCCAGTGCGTCATTTGAAACATCAGGGTGTAAGCTTTTTGCTTGTTGACGGTAAGCCTTTTTAATTTGTTCCGAACTTGCAGTTTTTCGTATTCCTAATATTGCATAATAATCAGGCAGCATTGAGTCAGGATTAATACATTAAATCTAAAGGATATAAAGATAGTATAAATTTTCCTGGCAGCGGATTAATTTGATAATTCGTGAATATGGTAATCACTGCTGTCCGGGGAAAAATTAATAGATTCTTCGCTTCGCTTCAGAATGACAAGCTGTTCCGTGTTTTTCAAAAGGGAGGGGGTTGATGGCGGCTTCGCCGCCAAGCAACCCATCCACAAAGGCCAAAACAATTATCATTCTGAGCAGAACAAAGTGAAGCGAAGAATCTATGATGCATTTTATTAAGTTTACCGGACAACAGTAATTATCTTATTAACATAGTATCAAGTATAGAGTATCAGAAAGTGAAACAATATAACAATTTAACAATGAAACAATAGAACAATCGAGCAATTACTCCACATCAACCTTAAGATACAGGCGGGCTTTTTTTATATTTTCTACTTTTGCAATTACTTTTCCTGAAAGATATTTTTTATACACAGATTTTTCAATACCCGGAATAAACGCTGTACTTTTATAAGGATCATTGACAAACAAAATGCACTGTTTCACTTTCTTTGAATTTTCAATTTCTTTTATTGCAGTGAATTCAAACTCATACTCTTGCCCTATCTTGTAATACGGGTGCGCTGGCTCAAGAAATATCTTTCCATTACAATTGATCTTATTTACTTTGCAATTAATTGTATCACCAGATTTCATTCCATAGCCGAGGTAATAACTATCAAACATCAGATATTTTTTACCATAGGGACCTATAAGAATAAAATAATTTTGCTCATCAGATAATTTAATAAGTTTTCTGATCTCAAAATCATATGATTTTCCTTCCTTCAACATAGCTTTTCTCATAACTCCAAACTCTAGTCACTCCAAACTAATCCACCCTATACGCTTGCAGCACTCCCTTTATCTTTTGCAATTTACGTAATAATGCATCAAGATGTGCGGTACTCTTAATACTTACTTTTATAACACCATCAAACATATCTCCTCTGGAATTAACAGAAATAGATCTCATATTAACCTTAAGGTCACTGGACACAACATCTGAAATACTATTAACAATACCAAGCCTGTCTTTTCCGCTGATTTTTATATTAGCAATATACAATTCATCCTTTTGTGATTTTTTCCACTCTACATTAATAAAACGGTATTTATAATTTTTTGCCATTTGCTGTACATTTGGGCATGTAACTCTATGTATTGTAACACCCTTTCCAATGGTAATAAATCCAAACACCTTATCTCCATAAATAGGATTACAGCACTTGGCAAATTTATAATCTACCTTATTAAGGCTTTTATCAATAATAACAACATCTTCCTTTACGTTTTCATCCGCAATATCCTTAGTGTCAGTTTGTGGTATAGTACTTTTTTCTTTAACCTCAGCATATGATGGGCTTAATATCTTTTTTATTTCCTGTAAATCAATTTTCTCATTTGCAATAAGGTGATAAAATGCAATTGAGTTTTTAAGTTTAAAATGTTTCAGTATTTTATCAACGCTCTCTTCATTGAACTTAACTTTCCAGTTCCTGAATTTGCGTTTCAGTATATCCTTGCCGGTTTCAGTTTCTCCTGTACTTTCATCTTGCAGTGATCTTTTTATTCTTGTCCGGGCTTTTTCAGTTACTGTATAATTTAACCAATCTGATTTTGGTTTCTGACTGTTAGAGGTAATTATCTCGAGTCTGTCACCATTTTGCAAAGCATGTTTAATCGGAACAATTTTATCATTTAATCTTGCACCAGTACACTTATTTCCAATGCTTGTATGAATTTCATATGCAAAATCCAATACTGTTGATCCCTTTTTCAGCTTTTTTAAATCGCCTCTTGGAGTATAAACAAATATTTTATCAGAATATAATTCAAGTTTTGATTTATCCAGTTTTACAATTTTTTCAGGGGAAGTAGTTTCAATTACAGTTCTTATTGTTCTAAGCCATTTACTACTATCTTTTTCATTAGATGATTCTTTGTATAGCCAGTGTGCAGCATCACCTTTTTCTGCAATGGTGTCCATACGTTTTGTTCTGATCTGAACTTCAACCCATTTATTACCAGGTCCAAGAACTGTAGTATGCAATGATTCATATCCACTTGTTTTAGGAGTTGATATCCAATCGCGTAATCTCTTTGGATTTGGTTTGTAAATATCAGTAACTATTGAATATACCCTCCAGCAATCAGATTTTTCAAAGGCAATTTCTGAATTAAGAATAATACGTACAGCAAAAATATCATATACTTCCTCGAAATCAAGGTTTTGAGTTTTCATCTTATTCCATATAGAACTGATAGACTTAAGTCTGCTCTTGATTTGATAATCAAATTTTTGCCGTTTCATTTCCTTATTCATCGGATTGATAAACTCAGCTATCAGCTTCATCCTTTCTGACTCTGTATCCTGCAGTTTTTTCTCAATGACCCTATAAGTCTTTAGCTTAAGAAATTTCATTGAGAGGTCATCAAGTTCATTTTTTATGTTATATAAACCAAGACGATGAGCAATTGGAGAATAAAGTAAAGAAGTTTCGCTTGCTATTTTTTTTTGATCTTCTAATGCAATAGCCGATATATTTCGCATATTATGCAATCTATCAGCAATTTTTATTAAAATAACTCTTACATCTTTTGCTATTGTAAGTAAAAGTTTAATAAAATTTTCTGATTGAAAGGAAGTCCTGTCTGTTTTCAATCCGGTTAAAGTGGTAAAACCTTCAAGAAGCAAGGCTACATTATCCCCAAAACTTTCCCTCACCTCCTCTAAAGTTATTTTTTTATCAACCAATACGTTATGGATCAGGGCACACACAACAGAATCTGTGCCCAGACCAATTTCGCTTGCCACAATAATGGCAACTTCAATAGGATGGATTAAATATACCTCACCGGATTGTCTTCTTTTATTCTTATAGGATAGAAACGCAAGTTCATATGCAGCCCGAAGTATGTTTGTATCACCTTTCCTCAGAACTGTTTTACAATTACTAAGTAAATAAACATATCTGCTACGAATATTCAGATGTTCCTTTTCAGATAGCATCAGGCTATTATTTTGAATTTTGAATACAAATAAACAAAAAAAGTATCATTTACCGGTAATATAATAAAAAAGAGGGAGAAATCAAAATAACCTGATTAATTTATATACTTGGTGAGACTTTTAAGGACAAATAATAAACTGGCAATAATGCTTATAAAACATAATGGGAAACCTTTCTGATCGAAAAGTTTCCCATTCACTGTTTAATAACCGTGGTTACTAAACAACGCCAAGCTACTGTTATTGTGACCCGCTTTCTTCCAACATTGCTTTTCAGCTTTGCTGCTTTATTGCCAGGAGTTATTCCGAATTACTTTTGCAAGCTCTTCTTCATTTGCTCCCTGCTTTCAGTACTGGTCCTTCGCTGATCCACCCCTAAGGATGGTTCTTTGTTGAACTATGTGCTTCATGATCGGACTTTCTCAAGCCCTTTCTTTGTCACCTTGCAGTTCACTGATACTCCTTTGAGCAAATCTTTCGACTCATTCGGTGGTGCATCTTTGCATAACCTGCTGACTCTCTCAACAATTTCTTGCGAAACTGCTTCCTTAGCCGTGGTGGCTTCCAAATCTGCTCTTGCGGACGTCATTTTCCCCCACCGGTACTTCAAGCTAGACTTTTATCGCTCACTTGATGAAACAAATATAGCAAAAATACACACCCTAAGTCAAGTAAATTTGCTTTCTAGTATTAACAAATTATAAACATAATTTATTAACAAATGTTAATAAACCTTACTATGATAAATTAATTAATTGAGATATAGATTGTTTGACAAAACTTACTTCCTCTGAAAAACTTTTTCTCCAGATAAAAAGGTTTTTTTTACTTTTATTTCAGGAATATCTGCTTCGGCTATCTCCATCAGATCATTATCTAAAACAACAAAATCAGCAAACTTTCCTTTTTCAATACTTCCTTTCTCATTTTCTTCAAATGCTGCTTTTGCAGCCCAGATTGTAATTGATCTAAGTGCTTCTTCCCTGCTTAATGCATTCTCCGGATTAAAACCTTCTTCCGGATATCCATTGAGATCTTTACGAAAAACAGCAGCATAAAATGTGTAAACCGGATTAATGTTTTCGATAGGAAAATCTGTACCATTAGGTAACCAGTCATTTTGTTCAAGTAGGGATTTATATGCATATGCCCATTTGAGCCTTTTCTCTCCAAGTCGTTCATCAGCCCAATACATATCAGATGTTGCATGTGTTGCCTGGACTGATGGTATAATTGAATATGTTTTGAAAAAGAGTATGTCATCCGGATGAACAACTTGTGCATGCTCAATTCTCCATCTAAGATCGTTCGTATCTTCTAAAACATCACCGTAAATCCTTAACATCATCCTTACTCCTGAATCACCGATTGCATGAGTGTTAACCTGATAACCTTTTTCAAATGCCATATTGCAAACTTCTTTATAAAAGCTGGGATCCTTTATAATTAATCCATAATTAGTTGTATCATCAGAGTATGCTTCTATCAAACGAGCTCCTCTTGACCCTAAAGCACCATCAGCATATAATTTCACAGAACGAACATTTAGCTTATCTGTTTTGTATATTCCCCCATTCATAAACTCTTTATATCCATCGTTATCAGTATCTAACATAGCATAAATCCTGATATTTAACGTAGCGTCATTCTGCAAAGAGTCTATCAACCTTATAACATCTGTCTCAAGTCCAGCATCAGCAATGGAAGTAAGCCCGACAGAAAAGCAATTTTCCTGTGCATCGACAAGTCCTTTTATTTTTTCATTCCTGGTACTTTTAGGGATAATATCCCTTACTAATTCCATGGCATTGTCAATAAGTATTCCGGTTAATTCATTATTCAGAACTTTAAATACTCCTCCTTCAACAACAGTACTATTATCTATGCCCGCTTTTTTAATGGCCAAAGAATTAACTAATGCTGCATGTCCATCAATCCTTGTAATATAAACAGGATTATCAGGAAAGTTTTCATCAAGAGCTTCTTTGTCCGGAAATTCTTTTACATCCCAGTCGTTTTGATCCCAGCCTCTGCCCTCAATCCATTCGGAAGGATATTTTTTATGATGTTCTTTCAATAATTCAATAACATCTTTAAATGACTTAGTACCCACGAGGTCTACATTCCTTTGCAACCCAAGTCCATAATAATAAAAATGACAATGCGCATCAATAAATCCAGGATAAACTGCCATTCCATCAAGGTCAATAAATTTGTTAGCGGAATATTTATTAAGAATTTCCTCGTCTGTGCCAACCTCAATAAAAAATCCATCTTTTATTGCAAAGCTCTCAGCAATACTAAAATCATCATTCACAGTATACACTTTTGCATTATGAATTACCAGATCAGCATGTTGTTGTTTGTCCCGGCATGATTGAAAAAAAACAAACATTAAAATGTAAAGTAATATAATATCTCTTTTCATATTTTTTGTTTATTAAAAGCTGAGACTACCCCGAAAAGCCAAAAAATAATCGCAGTAAACTCAAAGATGAAATACTCAATCTTCTTAAGTTACAAAGTTATTAAATTTATTATTGTTAGAAAAAAATCAAAGCAATTTATAAAAACTCATCAATTTTGTATATTTTTGCTTTTATTCATTAATAATAAGTTTAAAAAATGATTAAAAAACTTTTTACTCCCAGATTCATTTTTATAATTAGTGTAATATTTGTTGGAGCAATGTTCAGATTACTCCCTCACTGGCCAAATTTTACACCTATTGCAGCAATTGCTCTTTTTGGTGGTACCTATATAAATAAAAAGTCACTGGCTTTTGCGATCCCGATCTTTGCCATGTTAATTGCAGATGTATTCTTAGGATTTCATTCTTATATGTTATCTATATATCTTAGCTTTGCCATAATTGTAATGATTGGATTTATCTTAAGGAACAGGGTTAAATTTGGTTCTGTCTTAATAGCAACTGTTAGTGGTTCTGTTATTTTCTTCCTTATCACTAATTTTGCAGTCTGGCTTGGAAGTCCATATTATGCACAAAGTTTTGCAGGATTAATTGCTTGTTATACTGCCGGTCTGCCATTCTTTAACAGTGGAATTATAGGAGATCTCTTTTATAGTGGCGTATTTTTTGGAGGATTTTATTTTGTTCAGTTGAGGTTTCCATCCCTGGCAAGAGTTAAATCCTAACAAACAGTTAATAATTACTTTGCGACTTCGCGGCTTTGCGTGAGTTTTTTTCTCGCAAAGACGCATAGATTATATTTAATCAAAAAGATCATCCATTCGCTCAAGTAACAGGACTGAGTGTTGCGGAACTATATAGTACTTTTCATCGTTATATACTATTTCAATTGCTCCTTTTTGAAGAAAGATTGCCTTATCTCCTTCCTTTGCCTGTAGCGGAATATACTTAATTTTTTCTTCTGAATTCTTCCATGGCTCATCCATGTCTTCAGATGGCATAGGTATTGGATAACCCGGTCCCACTTTAATTATATATCCTGTTTGGATTTCTTCCTTTTCCTTGTATCCAGGAGGTAGAAACAAACCACCTTTTGTCTTATCCGACAAAGAACTTGGCTTAACCAGCAAACGATCGCCAACTACTATCAGCTTTTTAAGTGTGTCATTCATCATAATAAATTATTCAAAGATACAAAGATACAAAGATTCAAGGGTACAATGATTGAATCCGCTCCGATAAATCAAAATATAAGAAAATGCCACTAAGACACTAAGGCACCAAGATTCACAAAGTATAGATATTCAAGGCTTTAATCTTAGCGCATCTTTGTGCCTTTGAGACTTTGTGGCAAGAAAATGACTTTTCGGAGTTGACTCAAAATTCCAATTTCTAATTTCCAATTTCAAACATTAATGCATATCATTTATCTTCTTTAGGTTAAAATATGTACCTTTGCAAGCAAAAATCCACACTGATGAGAGTAGTATTTTTCAGGCGCCCGAAACCAAAAGCTTTTAACTATAAGCCAAGGTATTATGATCAGGAAAAAGAAGAATTAGAGGAAAGACAAAAACAAATTAATCAGACTAAGGAAGTTGCTGAATTCAGGAGGGAGTTAGACAAAAGCTGGCATAAATCAGATAAAAAAACAAAGCGTGAAGCACTTAAACGCTCAATGGTAATATATCTGATCATTGCGATAGTCCTGATTTACTTTATCTTTTTTATGTAATTCTTATTTGGGGCGGGAGATGTATTATTTGAGCAAAAAGAGCTGCGAAGGGGAAATTTTGTATTTTTTTTAAGACCATAGAGATGCCAGATATAATAAGATTATTACCTGACTCTGTTGCAAATAAGATTGCTGCCGGAGAAGTAATTCAACGGCCTGCATCAGCTGTAAAAGAATTATTGGAGAATGCCATTGATTCAGGTGCATCAGATATTAAACTTATAATAAAAAATGCAGGAAAATCACTGATACAAGTTGTTGATGATGGATGTGGCATGTCTGTTACTGATGCAAGGATGTGTTTTGAAAGACATGCTACATCTAAGATAAAAGATGCAAATGATCTTTTCAAAATCCGGACCATGGGTTTTCGTGGTGAAGCCCTTGCTTCAATCGGTGCGATTGCCCAGGTAGAGATCAAAACCAAAAGAATTGAAGATGAACTTGGTACTGCAATAAACATTGAAGGATCTAAAGTTATCAACCAACAAGCATGTAGCTGTGCAGATGGAACATCAATTTCAGTGCGAAACCTTTTCTTTAATGTCCCGGCACGCAGAAACTTCCTTAAATCAGATCAGGCTGAGACACGTCATATTATTGAAGAATTTCTTAGAATTGCACTTGTTAATCATAAAATCAGCTTTTCATTTTTTCATAATAATAAAGAAATATATCATCTTAATAAAACCGAAATTAAACAAAGAATAGTTGCCATCTTTGGCAATACTTACAACAAAAAAATAATACCAGTAGAACAAGTAAGTGAAAATATCTCTATTTATGGGTTCATTGGAAAACCGGAGTTTGCAAAAAAAACCCGTGGTGAACAATTTTTCTTTGCAAATAACAGGTATATAAAACAGGCATATCTGAATCATGCCGTGATCAATTCCTTTGAAGGACTAATTACTGAAAATTCATTCCCCTCCTATTTCATTTATATAGAAGTTGATCCATCAACTATCGATGTGAATATTCATCCTACCAAAACTGAAGTGAAATTCGTGGATGAAAGAATAATTTATGCATTTCTGAAATCAGCAATAAAACAGTCACTTGGAAAATTCAATATAACACCAAGCCTGGATTTTGATATCGAAAAAAGTGTAGATTACAAAACTGTTTCTCCAAATTACCAGGCTTCTCCACCTGTTATTAAAGTCAACCCAGACTATAATCCTTTTGAGATCGATAAAAAGTTTTCACAAAATGAACCTTCGGAACGCGAAATCTCCAACAAGGAAAACTGGTCAAAACTCTATGAAAAACATAAGAGGAATGAAGATGAAAGCAATTTATTCTCTCCTGACCAGGGTAAGACAAAAAACAACAATAGTGCCGAAACCTCTGACAAAATCAGTTGGAAAGATGCACCGGAAATATATAAAACACTACAAATTCAGAATCGCTACATCCTAACTCTTGTTGCTTCGGGGATAATGCTAATCGACCAAAGAAGAGCTCACACCAGAATCCTTTTTGAAAAGTTTTATAACCTTCTGGAAGATAATAGAAGCTTATCACAACAGGAGCTTTTCCCCATAACAATATATCTTTCTTTAAGTGATGCAGAGATCATAAAAGAAATTATTGAAGATATCCGCCTTATCGGATTTACTATCTCAGAATCTACAACAGAACAAAACAGTTTTATTATCAGTGGAACGCCGCCTGATTTAAAAAATCCTGATCTTATTGATTTTATTGAAAGTTTCCTGGAGAATTACAAAAGGAATATGATTGACTTTAATCTCGATAAAAGAATTAATTTAGCAGCCTCAATGGCGGTAAACATGGCCATTAAATCTGAAAAGAGTCTTGGGCAAGAAGAAATATCGGGACTTATCGAGCAACTTTTTAGTTGCAAAACACCGGATATCGGACACGATGGAAAAGTAATATTAAGGATTTTGAGATATGAGGATATTGATAACTGGTTTTAATATATAAGAAAAAAACAATTTGAGATAAATGAATTTTCAACAACACAGACCAGGCGGGTTCAGGGTTTTACCTCCTTTAGTAAAAAATATTATAATCATAAATGCTTTAGCATATATGGCAACTCTTGCCCTTGGTAAAGCTTTTAATATTGATCTGCGAGATATTCTCGGACTGCATTATTTTGCTTCAGAAAAATTCGCTCCATACCAGTTTATTACATATATGTTTATGCATGGTGACTTCATGCATATCCTATTCAATATGTTTGCTCTTTGGATGTTTGGAAGTGTGCTTGAGAATGTTTGGGGTCCCAAAAGATTCCTGATTTATTTTCTCGTAACAGGGATTGGAGCAGCTCTGGTTCATTATGTCATTTTTTATTTTGAAATACAGCCAACACTCTCAGGAATTAATAACTTCCTTGTTGATCCAAGCCTTGCAAATCTGGATATTTTTATAAATTCTCACAAGTTTCATATTCATTCAGGTTCAGGCGATATTTGGATCCATTTTCAACAATTCAAGCAAGATGTTTCTAACCTTGCAATAGACAAACACAATAACGAAGCAGTACAGGGTACTGTATTTTTCATGAGTGAATATAAAGAATATTATCTAAACCTACCTAATGTAATTGGTGCATCAGGAGCGGTATTCGGTATACTGCTGGCCTTTGGAATGATGTTTCCTAATTCTTTAATCTACGTTTACTTCGCCATTCCAATTAAAGCAAAATGGTTTGTAATTATTTACGGGGCTATAGAATTATACTCAGGATTTGCAAATAATCCGGGTGATAATGTAGCTCATTTTGCACATCTGGGTGGTATGATATTTGGTTATTTCCTGATAAGATACTGGAAAAAGCGGTAAAGAACCTTACTATTATGTACGAAAGATACAGAAATTCATATATAGATAATATCAAAACTTTTTTTAAGAACAGATCTGTTCTATCACAATTGATAATTATAAACATTATTGTTTTTCTGGCAATAAATGTAATCAAGTTATTTTTTTTCCTTTTCCAGGTTGACCTTTACACAGATGACAGTACTAATATATCTAAAGTTGTACATTGGTTTGCAGTCCCATCAAGTTTAAAAGCCCTTGTGCTAAAGCCATGGACAATATTTACATATATGTTCCTGCAGGAAAACTTCTTTCATATACTATTCAATATGTTTGTTCTTTATTTTGGAGGTAGTATTTTTTCACAATTCCTTGATAGTAAGAAACTATTAAGCACATATATATTTGGTGGTATTAGTGGCGCTTTATTTTTTATTATTTCATTCAATATCTTTCCTGCTTTCGGTAATTATGTAGAATATGCAGTTGCTCTTGGTTCTTCTGCTTCTGTACTTGCTGTTTTAGTGGCTATTGCAACCTATAAGCCTGACTTTTCTGTCAGTCTGATCTTATTTGGACGTGTAAAACTCAAATATATAGCAATCGTTTTGGTTATTATTGATGTTTTAAATATTAGCAAGGGTAACCCGGGAGGGCATATTGCTCATATTGGTGGAGCGCTTTGGGGATATCTTTATATCAGGGGACTAAAAAGCGGCAATGATCTTAGCCGGTTTCTTCCACAAATAAAATGGAAAAAGTATTTCTCATTTTTTTATAGAGACCCCGTCAAATCAAAATTCAAACATGTACATATCAATAAAAAACCATATTCAGATGATGAATATAACAGGAATAGAGCAGATAAGCAGGAGCAAATCGACAAAATACTTGAGAAGATATCGAGATCAGGATACGAAAGTCTGACAAAAAAAGAAAAAGCATTACTTTTTGATGCCGGAAATAAAAAATAAGTATTGCGTAAATATAATTTAAGTTGACAAAAAGCCTGAACATAAAAATCTTAATAAAGAAAATCGTTTTAACCTTTAACATTATTGCAATAATAATGTTACTTCTCTCCTATATGGCTTCATATGTGAGCCCCGAGAAATTATGGCCACTTGCTTTCTTTGGTCTGATTTATCCAGTATTAATATTGATTAATTTATTCTTTATGCTTTTTTGGCTTTTATTAGGTAAAAAATATTTTCTTCTCTCCCTGATAACCATATTGCTTGGATTTAATTTGCTACAAAAACATGTTCAGTTTAATTCGAATTCTATGGAAAAAGAAGGATACTTTAAAGTCATGTCGTACAATACCCGATTGTTTGATCATTACAACTGGAATCATTCAGAAGAATCAAAAAATCTGATAATTGATTATTTACATGAAGAATCACCGGATATTTTATGCTTACAGGAGTTTTTCTCCGACGATAATGACAAGTATCCGATATTGAAAAAGTTGAGGAATAATAATAAAGCAAAGTACTCACATATTGATTATTTTCTTACACAAAAGAAATCGAAGCATTACGGACTTGCAACATTTAGTTCATTCCCTATCATTGCAAAAGGAAAAATTCAACCAGATGTTAAGAGCAATAATTATACGATTTTTACAGATATTCTTTATAAGGATGATACTATCAGGATCTTCAACATACACCTGCCATCGATTCGTTTTCAATCAAAAGATTTTTTATTTATTTCAGAAATAACATCTACTGATAAGAATACGAACAAACAGGAGTTTAAAAAAAGCAGTCTCAGTGTGATCAAAAAGCTTAAAATCGCATTTCAAAAAAGGGCAAGACATGTAGAAATAATATCCGGGCGTATTGCAGAATCTCCATATCCTGTAATAGTATGCGGTGATTTTAATGACACTCCTTCATCGTATGCATATCACACAATATCCAATAACCTAGTTGATTGCTTTATTGAAAGTGGACTGGGATTTGGAAAAACGTATATAGGGAATATGCCCTCATTTAGAATAGATTATATTCTTCATGATAAAAGGTTCACAGGAAAAGGCTTCGAGACATCGGATATTAAGTTCTCAGACCATTATCCTGTAAGCACCTATCTGAAGTTTGTTGAGTAGTTGAGTGGTTAATTGTTAACTGATTACTGACAAAATGAATTTCGAACTTACATCTGACTTTAAACCTACCGGTGATCAACCTGAAGCAATAAAGCAACTTGTTGAGGGGATCAGGCGTGGGGATACAGCACAAACATTACTTGGTGTTACAGGCTCCGGAAAAACATATACTATTGCAAATGTACTTCAGAAAGTTAAGTTACCAACACTGGTATTGAGTCATAACAAGACTCTTGCAGCACAACTATATGGTGAGTTCAAACAGTTCTTCCCAAATAATGCTGTTGAATTTTTTGTTTCATATTATGATTATTATCAACCTGAAGCTTATCTTCCTGTAACAAATACATATATTGAAAAAGATCTTTCTATTAATGATGAGATTGAAAAGTTGCGCTTAAGTACTACTTCAGCTCTCTTATCGGGACGAAGAGATGTAATTGTAGTTTCTTCAGTTTCGTGTATATATGGGATTGGTAACCCAGATGATTTTACAAATAACGTAGTAAGGCTAAAACTTGGTGATCTTTTAAGCAGAAACAGATTATTATTATTGTTGGTAAACAGCCTTTACTCAAGGACAGAAGCAGAATTCAATCGTGGAAATTTCAGGGTTAAAGGTGACACTGTTGACATTTTCCCTGCCTATGCAGATATTGCCTTCAGAGTAGTTTTTCTTGGAGATGAAATTGAAGAATTAGAATCCTTCAATCCTATTGATGGGAGAACTATTGAAAGCCTCGAAAATATAGTGATATTTCCTGCCAACATATTTGTTACTTCACAGGACAGCATGAAAAAAGCACTGGTAAACATTCAGGATGATATGTTCAAACAAGCGCTCTATTTTAAAGAAAATGCTAAACATCTGGAAGCAAAGCGGCTCGAAGACAGGGTTACTTACGATATTGAGATGATGAGGGAATTAGGGTATTGTTCAGGTATTGAAAATTATTCACGCTATTTTGATGGCAGATCACCAGGATCTAGACCATTCTGTTTGCTGGATTATTTCCCTGATGATTATCTCACAGTAATTGATGAAAGTCATGTAAGCGTTTCCCAGGTGCGGGCAATGTATGGTGGCGACAGGTCAAGAAAGCAAAACCTGGTTGAATATGGATTTCGATTACCTTCAGCATTGGATAACCGGCCATTAAAGTTTGATGAGTTTGAGGCAATCATGAATCAAGTAATTTTTGTTAGCGCTACACCAGCCGATTATGAATTACAATTCTGTGAAGGTATAGTCGTGGAGCAACTTATCAGGCCAACAGGTTTGCTCGATCCGGTTATAGAAGTTAAGCCAAGCCTCAACCAGATTGACGACCTCCTGGAAGAAATTCATCAGCGTAGTGAAGCGAAAGAAAGAACACTCGTTACAACACTAACAAAAAGAATGGCTGAAGAATTAGTTAAATATATGTTAAAAGTTGGTATTAGGTGTAAGTATATCCACTCGGAAGTTGTTACACTTGAAAGAGTTGAAATTTTAAGAGAGTTAAGGCTTGGAGTTTTTGATGTGTTGGTAGGAGTAAATTTATTGCGTGAAGGCCTTGATTTGCCGGAAGTTTCGCTCGTTGCTATACTTGATGCTGATAAAGAAGGTTTTTTAAGATCTGCAAGATCTCTAACTCAAACAGCAGGTCGTGCAGCACGTAACATTAATTCAAAAGTTATTATGTACGCAGACACAATAACAAAATCTATGCAAAAAACTATTGAAGAAACTAACAGAAGAAGAGAGAAACAATTGGCATATAATGCAAAACATAATATTACACCAACGCCGATAATAAAAAGTAGAGAGTCGATATTAGGACAAACTGCTGTTGCAGATACAAGAAATAAAGCAGCTCATGCATATATAGAAAAGGACAGTGTTGATGTTGCTGCTGATCCGGTATATAAATATATGACTACTGATCAACTTAAAAAAACTATTGTCAATACAAAAAGATCAATGCATGCTGCTGTTAAAGTGCTTGATTTTATAGAGGCTGCAAGATTGCGTGATGAGTTACTTGCACTGGAGGAAATGGTGAAAGAAAGTGACTGAAATGACTAAAATTAATTTAGAAATATGAATTATAATGATTTATTGATAACAGCAATTAAGGCTTCTATAGAGGCGGGTGAGGTTATTTCAGAAGTGTACAAAAGTGCATTTACTGTTGAGCATAAGGAAGACAAAAGTCCACTTACACTTGCAGATACCCTGGCAAATGAAGTTATTTCAAAGGCTCTAAAAGAAACACAACTTCCAATATTGAGTGAGGAAGGCAAGAGTATTAATTATGAAGAACGTAAGGAATGGAAAAGTTTCTGGATGGTTGATCCTCTTGATGGTACAAAAGAATTTATTAAAAGAAATGGGGAATTTACGGTTAATATTGCTTTAATTGAAAACAATACTCCTGTTATGGGGGTGATATTTGTTCCTGAAAAGAAAATACTTTATTTTGCTTCTCACAAAGATGGATCATATAGGTTAGATAATGTGAATCCCGGTATCGTCAATAATATATCTTATTCATGGTTAATTTCAGAATCAAAAAAATTACCTTTCAAAAAGAACGAAGATACATATAAAGTTGTCGGAAGTCGCTCTCATATGTCTGAAGAAACCGTGGAATTTATCAATACCCTTAAAAAGGATCACAAAAACATCGAGATAGTATCTATTGGTAGTTCCCTAAAATTATGTCTTGTTGCTGAAGGAATTGCCAATATTTATCCTCGCTTCGGACCAACATACGAATGGGATACTGCTGCAGGGCATGCAATTGTGGAGCAGTCAGGTAGCCAAATCTTTCAAACGGACATGAAAACTCCATTGAAATATAATAAGGCTGATTTGTTGAATCCGTGGTTTATTGTAAAAGAATAAAGAAGGTCAAAAAGTCGAAAAGATGAAGAGTTGCGGGTTACGGGTTACGAGTTTAAAAATAATGTGAAAAGGAATTATAAATTTAGTTTATCTTATCAAATTAGCTGATAAATTAACACATTATATTAACACATTAGCATATTATTTTACTTCAATCAATTCAACCTCAAACACCAAAGGTGTAACAGGAGGGATTGCTCCTCCTCCCCTTTCGCCATAAGCAATCTCTGAAGGAATAATAAATTTCGCCTTTTCTCCTACTTTCATCAAAGCTATACCTTCATCCCAACCTTTGATAACGCGGCCCTGTCCAAGAACAAATTCAATAGGCTCTCCACGGTCGAGAGATGAATCGAATTTATCTCCATTCAGGAATGTTCCGGTATAATGAACCTTAACTGTTTTTCCAACACTGGCTTGTGGCCCTGAGCCTTCTTCAATAAGGATATAGTATAAACCACTTTCACGAGCTTTGGTTTTAATACCCTTTTCTTCTAAGTAATTCTGTATTTTTTGAGATTCCTCTTGTTTCAAAACTTCAATTTTTTCTTTTTCAGCTATTTTTTGCTCTTCCAGAAGTCTTTGATATTCCTCTTCTTTCGTAATATTTTTTAAGGCTATAGTAAAATAAAGTTTACTACCCTTTTCGATAAAATTCGGAAGTTCAGGCAAGCCAACGGTTTTGATAAAAAAGGAGTCTGCATCAAGAAGAAATGTAGTACTGTCACCTATTGATAAGGTCGACATTGCTTCATTAATATCACCGGGATATAATGGCAATGCAAGCGGGATCATAAAAACCTGTTTACTGTTTCGCGAATCGAAAATCACCGAATCCTTGCTATTAGTGTAATACATATCCAGAGTCAGAATATCTCCAACACTTGCTTTTTGATCATTTTCTCCCTTTTTATGTACTTTGTAGTACATACCGGATGGAGATTTTTTATATCCTGCATAATCATTCTGAGCTGTAAGGTTTACTGTAAAAAAAGTCATAATCAAGAACGCTGCCATTAGCGTAAGAATCCGTTTCTTCATAATAATATTTATTTAAAAAATTAATTTTTGCCAAAAATCTTTAAATTCCGTTCATCGTAGTGTCCTCGCTACGATGCAAATCTCATGGCGAAGCGAGGACGCTTCGCCAAACAGAGTTATATGTTTCTCCCAATTAACTTATAACAATTAACATAATTAGTTACTCATAAACTTCCACAAGTTCAATCTCATAAATCAAGCTTGAGTTCGGCGGAACGCTTTCAGAGCCAGAGGCCCCATAAGCCAGATGTGATGGAATAATCAATATTGCTTCCCCTCCTTCTTTCATCATACTGATACCTTCAATTAATCCCGGCATCACATATCTGGGTGTTAAAGTGATCTCTTTTGCATTTCCTGCATTATAGGTTGATTCAATCAATTTACCTGATTTCAGAACTTTCGCAGTATAATTTACCCGGACAAGGCTTCCTTCTTCAGCTTTCTTTCCTGTTCCCTCTTTGAGTTCAACATAATATAATCCACTACTACCAGATTCTGATTTTATATTATTTTTTTTAATATATTCTTGTATGGCTTTTTCTTCATCCTTTATAGTGCCTTCTATCATTTTCATTTGCTCATAAGCCATTTCAGATTTTGTTTTAAAGTCAATTATCCTGATATCAAACAGCATCTTACTGCCTTTCTTAATATATGGAGGTAGTTCTGTTGTTCCGAAAGTATTTTTATAATAAGTTTCTGAATCAAAAATAAATGTAGCACTATCTCCTTCCGCCATCATTTCCAAGGCTTCATAAAAATCAGGAGTAGCTCTTGATTTCATCATTGCAACTGTATATGGATATGAATAATCACTGCTACTATAGAATACTGAATCATTTTCACTTCTATGCACCATATTTAGTGTAATCATATCACCACTTTTAGCCTTTCGTCCATTTTCATTTTTGATATAGAATTTATAGTGCATCCCTGAATTTGTTTTCTCAAAACCAGATACATCAACCTGACTATATAAATTCTGAAAATTACTACTTATCATGACGATAATTACAGTAATGAATATATATGTGCTTCTCATGAGAATAAATAATTTAGTTGTTACTATTATAAAAAGTTATTTTAAATTCATTTACCCTGAATAATTCATAAAAGCCACGAACTCACTAATTAATAACGAATTATACTGATTAAACAGATTAACACGGATTTGATCAGTGAAGATTAGTCATATCCGTGTCATCAGTGTTCTATTTACCAGTAATTTGAATAAATAAAACCAGGCAATTCAGGAAAATAAAATCTTATTAAAAAAAATTCCCTAATTGATCATATCTATAAGTTCCACTTCAAAGATGAGTGTTGAGAAAGGAGGTATACTACCTCTTCCACTTTCACCATAGGCAAGGTAATAAGGAATAATTAGTTTTGCTTTACCACCAACATTCATCATTGCAATTCCTTCATCCCATCCAGGAATTACAGAACCTTTACCAATAGGGAATTCCAAAGGCTCGCCACGGCCATACGAAGAGTCAAATTCACTACCATCAAGGAAAGTGCCACGGTAATGAACAATAACAGTTTTATCCGGTACAACCTTAGCTCCACTACCTTTTTTAATGTCAATGTAGTAAAGTCCTGATGCGGTTGGTTCAACAGTAATATTATTTTCCTTCAAGTATGCCTGGAGTTTATCCCCTACTTCAGCCTTAAGAACAGCAGCTTCGGCTTCCTGTGCTTTTCTGGCCTCTTCCTGTGCCTTTTGGTTTTCAGCCTCTGATAAGATATCTTCTACTTTGATATCAAAATAAAGTATAGAATTACTGTCTACAAAATCAGGAAGTCTTGGATACCTTGCTGTTTTAAGGAAAAATGAATCAGCACTAATAATAAAGGTTGCACTATCTCCAATAGTCATCATTGCCAGTGCTTCATAAATATCACCTTTATAATCCGGAGCAATGAGAGGTAATTTCATTGGAGTGGGACTTATACGACTGTCATATAAAGTTGTATCTTCAGTCCTGTAGATCATAACAAGGGTCATAACATCTCCAACTGTTGCTTTATCTCCATCATTTGAATTGTGAAATTTGTAATACAATCCTGTTTCACTTTGGTCGAAGCCAGGATATTTCCCTGAACCGAAATCACAAGCTGTAAATACAAATGTTAATGCAGCAAAAAGCAATAACCCTAAGAATAAATTTGTTTTTTTCATTTTTCTGTTACTTAAATTTTACAATAATATAAATTAAATGTTAATATAATGAATTATACTTAAAATGGTTAAATTGTTTTATTGTTAAATTGTCAATATTATTTCACTTCTAATAATTCAATCTCAAAAACCATGGTTGTATAAGGAGGAACATCTCCCCGTCCTTGTTCTCCGTAAGCAATATCAGATGGAATAATAATAACTGCCTTACCTCCTTCACGCATCATTTTAACACCTTCATTCCATCCCGGAATAATACTTTGATCTCCAATCTCGAATTCAACAGCTTCATCTCTGTCATATGATGAATCAAACTTCTGTCCGTTTAAAAATACACCTGAGTAATGGACTTTAACTTTACTTCCGTACTCTACAGATTTACCTTTACCTCTGGAAATTTCAATATAGTATAATCCACTCTCTGTTGGCTCCAGCCCAATATTATTATTTTCAATATAGGCATTGAGATCATCTATCTCTTTTTGCTTAAGTTCAAACAGCATGGCTTGTTGCTTTTCCATTAGAATTTTCTGTTCTTGCTCAAACTCAGCTTTAGGTTGAATATTTGTAAGCTTCGCTTCGAAAAACAGGAAATCACCTGGATCAACAAAATCAGGAAGGACAGGAGTACCCACAGTTTTCAGGAAGAAAGAATCAGCACTAATTACAAACGCCATGCTGTCGTCCAGGTGTAAATTTTTAATCGCATAAAAAAAATCGCCCGGATAACCCGGCTCCTGGCACGGTATCCTGAAGCCATCTTTCATATCTATACTGTTAAACAGTATAGAATCCTTTGAGTTGCTGTAGACTAATTCAAGTGTAAGAAAATCGCCAATTTCAGGTTTATCTGCATCCTTATTAAGCTTGTAAGTTTTATAATTTAAACCATTTGAATCTTTCTCATATCCAGAAAAGTCGCTATTAGTACAAGCTACAGGCAGCAAAAACAGTATAACCAGAAAATACGAGAGTTTTATAAGTCGGTTGCTTTTCATTACTAATTCTTTTGCTATTATCATCTCAATTCCAGTAGTTCAATATCGTATATCAGGCTTGCTCTTAACGGAATTTTATCTTTATCCCCGGTTAATCCAAAAGCAAGGTGCGAAGGTATAATAAATTTTGCTTTCTCTCCAATTTTTAATAATAAAATTGCTTCATTAAGACCACTTTCTACTTCTCCTCCACCAATAACAAACTCTTTTGGGCCATCAATCTCCGAAGAATAACATAATTCACCATTAAGAAGTTCTACTTTATAATTAATTTTTGCAAGCTTTCCATTACTTGCTTTTTCTCCTTCTGCTTTTTTATATATCAAATATCTCAAACCACTTTCCGTTAAACTCATCTTCCATTTATAACGTGCAATATAGTCATTGATCTGCTCTTCTTCTGCTTCAACAAGGTCTTTGTTTGCCTCAATAAGAGGTTCTTTTAATGCCTTTGGATCGATTAATTTATTTTCATTCTTACCTTGGTTATTGGAACAAGAACTTAATAAAAACAATATAATAATAGTAAAAAGTGGGATACAAAATCTTTTGTGCATTTTAGTGCCTTGGTATTTTAGTAGCATTTTTTTCTCAGCCACCAAATCAATAAAACACAAAATCCCACTAAAATCTATTGCTTTCATTTGAATTATTTTTGCTCTAATAATTCCGGATATTCACACAAAAGAGTTTCAAACTTTTTCCTTGCTTCCTCCATTGGCAAATAGCAATTTCCTCCGGCTGCATTTTTGTGACCTCCTCCCTCAAAGTGTTTTCTTGCAAAATCATTTACTGAGAAATCACCCTTAGACCTAAAAGAAATTCTCACATGGCCTTTTCGAAGTGTGATCAAAGCTGCAAAAGTAATATTTTTAATTGCAAGTGCGTAATTAACAACGCCCTCAGTATCCCCAACCTGATAATTAAATTTATCAAGGTCATCCTTTGAAAGATAAATATATGCAGTTCTATATTTTTCAAGCACAACAAGTCTTTCACTTAAGCAAAAACCCAAAAGTCGCATTCGGTTTTCAGAGTATGTATCATATACCAGACGATGAATATTTTCAACATCTACACCCAAGCTTATCAATTCAGCAGTTATTTGAAATGTTCTTTCATAATTGCAGGCATAACTAAATGAGCCTGTATCTGTCATTATCCCGGCATAAATACATTCAGCTATGTTTTTGTTAACTTTATGTAGAAGACCTATTTTATCAATAAAATCATAAACTAATTCAGCTGTTGAGGATGTATCAACTACAGAAAGAACAAAATCAAATCCTTTACCGGGCTCCGGATGGTGGTCTATCATTATCTTAGTAGCTTTGGAATTCGTTAAGGACTCAGTCATATCTCCAATACGGTCGAGGGCATTGTAATCCAGGCAGAAGATAAGGTCTGCTTCAGCAATGATTTTATCACACTTTCTTTTATGCTTGTTATATAGCAGTACTTTATCACTATTCCTCATCCATTTAAGAAAACCAGGAAATGCATTTGGAAGCATAACTTCCACATTCCGATTTTCCACAATAAACAGGTTATACAAAGCTAAAGCTGACCCGAGTGCGTCTCCGTCAGGATTATGATGAGAAGTAATAAGGATATTTTCTGCTGAAGCGATCAGTTCCTTGATCTGTGAATAATTAATTTCTTCCAAAGGCATATGAGCTTGATTTATGCTTGTTTTAATCGGCAAATTTATCAATAATATGCTGACATTGTTTAATTAAACGAAAAATATTTTGAATTAATTATGATTCCTTATTCGTATTAACCCGGGTAATCTGTGGTGTATTCATTATTTTTTTGCCACAGATTACTCACAAAATATTATATTTTCAATGGTGTTAATGAAATAACTTCGCTATTTACTCAGATTCATTTAAGCAATATTCGTTTTCAATTCGCGCATTAGTGGCTAATTTTTCATTAACTTTGCACTTACATGAAAAAGAAAAAAAAGGAAAAACATTTTCTTAAACTACCACAATACTCTGGAGGAAAAGAATCGTTCACAAAATTACTGAAAGAAAATCTCAAATATCCGGAAGAGGCTCTCAAAAACAATATTGAAGGTGATGTTCACCTTAGTTTCGATATTGATCATAATGGAAAGGTATTCAATGTAAAAGTAACTCATGGTCTTGGTTATGGCTGCGATGAGGAGGCAGTCAGGGTTATAGAATTATTGAGTTATGAAAAGGCCAGAAACCGTGGAGTTAAAGTTAAAGCAAGTAAAAAGATCAAGATCCCATTTCGGCTCAGGAAAGCAGATATTGGATTTCAATATAACTACCAAACAGTAAGCAAACTAAAAACAGATCAAAAAGGGAAAGACCAAAAGAAAGATAGTGGTTCTTATTCATATACTATAAACATTGGTTGAGTGGTTGAGTAGTATAGTTGTTAAGTAGGAAAAACTACTCACTGATTCACTGACTCACTTACTCACCTATTCCCTTACATCAAAGCACTTATCAATGGCCTCCATTACTTTGTCTGATAAACCCACAGATGAAAACCCACCGTCGTGATATAGGTTTTGCATAGTTACCTTCCTGGTAAGATCAGAAAAAAGTGTAATGCAATAATCAGCACATTCATCCGCAGTAGCATTTCCCAATGGAGACATTCTTTTAGTATATTCCATCAGAAGCCTTAGGCTTTTTAGTCCGCTTGTGGCTTTGGTTATGGTTGGCGACTGTGATATAGTATTGATCCTTACTTTTTTATCTTTACCATAAACAAATCCAAAACTTCTAGCTATTGACTCCAGAAGAGCTTTCGCATCAGCCATGTCATTATATTCAGCAGTTGTCCTTTGGGCTGCAATATAGCTTAAAGCTACAATAGAACCATATTCATTCATAGCGTCAAGCTTTCTTGCGGTTTGAATTACCTTGTGAAACGACATTGCTGAAACATCAAGAGTTTTCTTAAAATACTCGTAATTCAGGTCATCATATGGCCTGCCTTTTCTTGCATTTGCTGACATAGCAATGCTATGTAAAATGAAATCAATTTTGCCACCCAAAATTTGCATTGAGCTTTTAAAAAGTCCCTCAATATCTGAAACATCAGTTGCATCGGCAGGAATAAATCTTGAATTACACTTTTCTGCAAGCTTCTCTGTTTCTCCCAGACGAGCTGCAAATCTTGTATTTGTCAAAATAAAAGTCGCACCCTCTTCACGTGCTCTTTCAGCTATTTTCCAGGCAAGAGAGTCGGAATTTAATACTCCAAAAATAATTCCCCGCTTTCCTTGTAGTAAATTATATGCCATTAGTGATTAGTTATTTTGATAATAATTCTTTTGCTGTTTGTTTTGCCGCATCCGTAATTTTATCACTGCTTAACATTTTCGCAATTTCTTCAACTCTTGAATTAAACTCAAGCCGTTTAATCTTTGTCTTAGGTGAAGCACCCTGATTTTCTTTATACACATGGAATTGTTCATCACCTTTAGCTGCTATCTGTGGTAAATGTGTAATAGCGATCAATTGCATTTTTGTGGAAATATCCCTCATTATATTACCAACTTTATCAGCAATATCACCTGAAACTCCTATATCGATCTCATCGAAGATAATTGTTGGTAAAAGATTCTTCTGTGAAATAAGAGATTTTACGCTCAGCATTAATCTTGACAATTCTCCTCCTGATGCTATCTTTGATATTTCTTTAAGGTCTCCTCCCTTATTAGCATTAAATAAGAAAATAACATTATCCATACCATCCTTGCTAAACTTTTCTGTTGATGAAAGAACAATTTTAAATTGAGCATCTTTCATACTAAGTTGAGCAAGCATCTTCAATAACTCCTTTTCAATAAGCGGTATCTGCTTCTTCCTGTTTTGTGATATCTTCTCCCCAAGAAAAGAAAGATCTTTATCAAGACTATCTAATTGTTTTCTTGTTTCCCTGATTTCATCATCAAGGGATGAAATACCTAAAAGTTTATTCGACAAATCTGTTTTAATATCCAACAATTGTACGATAGCTGAAACTCTGTGTTTTTGTTCAAGAGTATAAATAGTATCCAATCTTTTATTAATGAGATCTATTTGTTCCGGATCATAATTAATATTTTGTTCCAGGTTTTCAATTTCCGTACTAATATCTTTCAATTCAATGATGCAAGCATCTAATCTTGAGCTTATCACATTAATTTGCTCATGGTATTCAGTTAATTTTGAGATAAGAGAACTGATCTCATTTAGCTGGGATAGAACATTATTATCATCATTCAACAAAGCCCGTGAAGCATTAAGAAGATTAATTTTTATTTCTTCAGAATGATTTAGTATCTCAAGTTCATTTTCGATTTCGCTTTGTTCATTAGTTTTAAGATTTGCATTTTCGAGCTCATCAAACAAAAACTGAAAATAATCATGATCTTTTTTTGATTTTTTCTCTTGCTCTGTTAATTCATTTAGATAAAAGCGAGTTTTCTCATATTTTCGAAATGCATCTCTATAAGTTCTAATTAGTTCAGAATGTTGCGCAAAATTATCAATAACTGTCAGCTGGAAATTCATATCATTCAGAGTCAGTATTTTGTGCTGAGAATGTATATTTATAAGTCTTTCCCCAAACTCCTTAAGGAGATTCAGATTTACCGGAGTGTCATTAATGAAAGCTCTGGATTTACCGCCTGGAATGATTTCGCGCCTTAGAATGGTGGTATCTTCATAATCAAGGTCATTTTTTTCAAGAAACTCAGCCAACTTATAATCTTTGATGTAAACGCTTCCCTCAACAATGCATTTTTTTGATTTAACCATTAACATTTGCGTGTCTGCCCTTTGACCAAGGATTAGAGAGAGAGCTCCAATAAGAATTGATTTTCCTGCACCTGTCTCACCTGTAATAACTGAAAATCCTTCTGAAAATTCAATATCTAATTTTCTGATCAGGGCATAATTCTCAATTGTAAGGTGTTTTAACATTTAAAAATAATTTTGTATCTGATAGCTTGCGTTCGTTTGCAACGAGTGCGAAATAGTTTAGCGTTTGAAAAAATTATTTCCTTAAAGAACCAGTATTTGAGGAAGAGCCTGGCATGGTTGAAGTCTGAAGGATTTTCTGATACTTACCGGAATTGGAGGGATCTATTTCTTTCAGGATGTTTACAGCTTTTTGCTTATCAGTTGGGGATGCTTGTGAAAAAATATTAACCAGTTCATCAGATTTTGCTTCAAGAAAAACCTGTGTCATAAAAAGCCCAGGTTTTTCCCTGTTAACTTTCCTGAGTAATTCGAGGCTTTCATACACACCGGATCTACCAAGTTCAATATTATCTGACATAAGGTCAAGGCCTTTACGATGATAATTATAATTGGCTTCCCTAAGGGAGCTATATGAACTATTTAAAAGATTTTCGACCATCCAGTATCTGTTTTTCAGACTTTCAAATGCTTTCCATCCCTGCATAGGAGAGCTTTGGGCACTATTTACTACAGACTGTGCTTTTTCAAAAAACTGTGACCCTCCATTGAGTGCATATGAATCAAAATCCATTCCTAAAAATATGTATATATAATATGCAATTACAGAAGTGAGATTTGAAGTAAAAGTGTTTTCATTGAACTCCAGGGATTCATATTCGAGATATTTAAACTGGAAATTCTTGTCAAAATAATTCAAGATGACACTATTATATGAAGTTTTGTATATAGGCCTTCGTAATTGAATATTTAATGTTCCTTTAAACTCATCACTTGAGATTCTTTCACTTATATTGATACCTATTGTACATTCAATTTTCTCCTGGACCTTAAAATCATAGTTGGTCCATTTTGTGTCGTTAACAAATTCATAAAGGGCTGTTTGAAGTGTTTGAAATACTCTACGATCAGTTCCCTGAACCTGAGGCGAAGAAACCTGAACCTGACAAATGAACTCCTGTGAAAACAATAAGGTTGAAGAAATTAAAAGGACAGCTGAAAATAGTAATTTATGCATATATTTTATTATCTTGACAATTATAAGTAATAAAAACAACTCATGCAAATAGAATTAAATTTGAATTTGATCTAGATGAAGTTTGCTGTTATCATCCTAACAATATCACGGGCAACATCAGTTTTTGATTTCAATTCATAATCAACAATTTCTTCAGAGCTGTTTATTATAGTGATTTTATTTGTTTCATGTCCGAAACCTGCACCCTCGTCTTTCAACGAATTCAGAACGATAAAATCCAGGTTTTTATTATGGAGTTTTTTTATTGCATTCTCTGTTTCATCATTAGTTTCAAGAGCAAACCCAACAAGAAACTGAGCCTTCTTTTTTATTTTCCCCAAATGGTACAGAATATCTTTTGTTGGTTTCAGAAGTACTGATTTAAGATCTTTGTCCTTTTTTATTTTGGAAGATGCCGGTTTTTCGGGTGTATAATCTGCAACTGCTGCAGCCATGACAGCAATGTCACATGTAGGAAAATTTTCGATACATGCATTATACATTTCTTCGGCTGAAACAATATTGATAAGTTTAATTCCAGGATTTTCGGTAGTCATGGATGTTGGACCTGTGACTAAAACAACTTCGACACCTTTTGAGGCAAGCTCTTCTGCAATTTTAAAGCCCATCAAGCCGGAGGAATAATTCCCGATAAACCTGACCGGGTCAATAGCCTCATAAGTTGGACCAGCTGTTACTAATGCTTTCTTAGCTTTTAATATTTTCTTTTCTTTAAAAAAAGAACACAAGATATCAAATATATGCTCAGGTTCTTCCATTCTTCCTGCGCCACATAAGCCACTTGCAAGTTCTCCCTCATTTGGAGGAATAATCTTATTTCCAAAAGACTGAATTCTCCGGATATTTGCTTGTGTTGAAGGATGATGAAACATATCAAGATCCATGGCTGGTGCAAAAAACACAGGACAGGTAGCCGACAAATAAACGTTAAGCAAAAAATTATCAGAGACACCGGCAGCCATTTTTCCAAGAGTATTAGCTGTAACAGGAGCTATCAACATAATATCAGCCCAATTCCCTTGTTCAACATGATGGTTCCATTCACCGGTATCTTCATCAAATGAATCAATAATAACCGGCCGGTGCGACAATGTTGATAATGTGAGGGGTGTAACGAAATTTTTGGCAGAAGGAGTCATTACAATCTGTATAACAGCACCACCCTTTATTAGTAATCGTACAAGTTGAGGAATCTTATAGGCCGCAATACTGCCAGTGATTCCCAGCACTATTTTTTTATCTTTTAGCATGCCATGTTGTTAATGATCACTTATCTTCCATTTCGTCAAGTGGATTTCTGCTATAAACCTCACCATTTAAAAACTCATTAATGGCAATAAGTGTTGGTTTTGGAAGATGTTCGAAATATTTTGATACTTCAATCTGCTCCCTGTTTTCGAATACTTCTTCCAGGTTATCGGTTGGAGTAGCAAACTCTGAAATCTTAGCATCAAGATCTTCTTTCATGACGCTGGCAATTTGATTAGCTCTTTTAGAAATTACAGCAACAGTTTCATAAATGTTGTTTGTTTCTTCATCAAACTTACGCATTTTCCTGGTTACTGTAGTGTTCTCAATTTTCAACTTTTTGTAATCCATATTTTATTTATGTTTTGATTTTTCAATTTTTGCGTTTTTGTGAATAACAAAAACTTCTTTTTGGTATTTGCTATCAGGGAAAAAAGTAATAAATTTTTCATATGCTTCAATTGTAAACTGATACCTTTCTTTCTTTTTTGATAGAACGCTGAGTGCTGCATAACGATAATATGAATTTATCATATAATACAGTATTTCTTCTTTATATTCAGTATCGGGAAAATCTTTTAGAATATTCTCAAATGAAGTTATGGCAGCAACGAAATCTTCCATTTTATAATACATTTTAGCTATCTCAAAAGCCTTAGTCTGTAGTTTGTATCGAAGATTATCAATCAGTTGATTACACTCTTCTCTCCTTTCGCTACCCGGGTACATATTAATAAATAGCTGCAACTCCTTTAATGCATCGTAGGTATTGGTTTGATCCAGGCTATATCTTGGTGAATCAAGATACATGCAATATGCACTTTTAAAATAACATTCCTCCGCATACTCACTTGAAGGGAAACTCTTCACAAATTGCTTAAAATAATAACTTGCCAGAATATAATCCTCCTGATTATAATAGCAGTAGGCATATGCGTAATACAATTTTTCTGCTTTATCAGTACCTCTGACAATCGGAATTAACTGATCGAAGAGTTGTAATGCCCTGAGATAATCTCCCTTCTCATAATATTCCATAGCCATGGAATATTTTTTCTCATTGTCAGGGCCTTTAAGTGTTTTCTGATACTTACTACATCCAAGTAACTGAATTACAGCAAAAAAGATTAAAAAATATACGGTTTTTCTAATCATGGCGCAAAAGTACAATAAATGGTTGGATTTTTAAACGATTATCTCTGCTAATTATTTTGAGTTTCCGGTTTATGGAGCTGAGAAAGCATGAAATTACAGCTACTGTATGATCAATTTTTTCTGTATAAAGTCTTTATTATTCCTGATCATAACGATATAGACCCCGGGTTTAAGATGGTTCAGATCAATTACCGGAACATAGTGATCTAGAAAAAACATTCTTTCTCCAAGGAGGTTATAAACCATAACAGTAGCAGTGGCAGTAGCAGTTGCAGTTGCAGTACAGTTATTAAGTTTAATTTGAAATACTCCGTTTCCAGGGTTTGGATACACATCAAAAGTTAAATTATTACTACTAATATCCACAACACTCAAAGGTACACCCTGATATTTATAGATACCACCTGTATAATCGCCAAAGTTCACTCCTCCAGCCCATCCTGTAGAGGGATCGACAAATGCTAAATTAGTGTAATAAGGAGAAATACCACCTGATGGAGGATTAAACGACATCCATGTTTTACCGCCATCATTACTTTGTGACAAGCCATAACCTGAGCTGACATAGGTGTCTGCTGAACCGGGAACATAACAAATATCATAATAATCTACAATTCCTAGCGGATCAACATTGCTCCAGCTTAGGCCTCCATTATTTGTCTCAAATAATTTCCATGAATTTGTAAGTAAATTCACATTCCCAATAATACCGTTGACACTATCTTTAAAGATCACTTTAGTAACATCATCAAGTGGTGTACCGATAAATGACCAATTCTTACCACGGTCGTGGGAAACATAAATTTTACCAATTGTGACTCCACCAAACCAGAATGTGTCTCCAACAACCGAATAACTTTGTGAACTTGTTAATTCTCCATCCTGACTCACAGGCATATTTATCTTTTCTACTTTTTCCCATGTACTCCCGGCATCATTTGTCGTGAATATCTGGAAATAATTACTGTCAGGATCAGCTATCACCAGGCCATCATTTTCATTCCAGAAATATATCAGTTTAGGGTTGCTCGTAAACTCAAGAGAATCGATATTAATCCAATTGTCTCCCCCATCAGTGGTTTTCATAATTTTCCCACTATCACCTTGTAAAACATATAGTGCAGCGTAGGCCAGGTTTTCATCAAGAGCATATATCATTGAAATTTGCAAAGAATCTGACGCATTAATAACTGCTTTTTCCCAATTCTGTCCTCCATTAGTTGTTTTAGTGTATTCACTAACCGGGCTTTGGTATGTTGGATCATATGCTGCTGCCCAAACAATACTTGTATCCACAGCACAGATATGGCCAACGGCTCTCAGTGTGTCAAAATTGCTATTTTGCTCCTGCCATTGAGCATGAAGATCAATGATCAGGATCAGACTTATAATAATAATTGAAATTCGCTTATACATGGGTGTTTTTATTTGAATTTGTAATCGGCAAAGATATAATAAAAATTTCTAATTGATCTAATTGTACTAATTGTTAAATAATTTCCAAGTCCTAATGTCCAAGGTTATTTGAGTAGTTATGAGTGTGAATTCAGGGTTGTAAAAGGACGCATTTAATCAATTATTTACCTGAACCTCAAAAGGTAAAATATTCGATGATTTCTCTTTTAAATGCGTTATTAAATCATCCTTGAGAAATTTTACTGACTCCTCGTTCAAAGAATTGGTTTGTGATAATCTGATAGTAATATTTATTGAACGGCGTATACCTGAATTTAAGTCAGAAGAGCTTGTAACACCATCTTTTACTTCAACGCTTTCAATATTCTCAGTAAATATCTTATAACATAATGCTTTGACGTCTCCCTTTGTTACAATTCTATCTCTGGTCATTAAAGCATATCTGAAATCATTGGTCAATTCTTCATTGCGTTTGCTATCAATACCCCCGGCAGTGTCAGTAATCAAAACAACACTATCCTTATCAAGGTCAGCGCTATCATACCTTAGCTTTTTCTCTTTGGGAATACCGTTTGCCAAAGAACCATTATTTAACCAATAATCAACCTGGATCTGTATATTTTCAGTTTCTGGAGTAGTTTTTAAAATAAGATATGGCATCGAACTGAGACTACCATCATACAATTCGTCAAGAACATTTTCAAAAGGCAGGATAGCACTTCCCAGATCTTCAACCGCATCCTGATTAATGCTTTTAAACCGACTGAAGGCCTGAAATTCTTCCCTGTAAATATCGATCATTAGTTTGATCTGTTCAACTGCATTCCTTGAATTGAACCTTCCAATATTATCATGACGTATTGATAATTGTGCCTCTCCTTCTTCAGTTATTACTTTATTTCCCTTAGTAATAATTTTTAATTTTGCATCAGAAGAATAATTCTTAAGGTCGAAAAATACTTCATGCTCTTCGGATGAAAGACCTTTGATCTTTTCCTTCCCACTTATATAAACCCTATCAGCTCGCCTGTTAATAATTGGAAAACAATTAATATTACAGTTTATTTTTTGCAAAATATTGGTTTCAATAAACTGAGGAAGGTTCATCTTTATCCATACAATATTCCCTTCAATTTCATTAAGATCATCTTCACTAAATATTGAAATAAAATCATCCGGATATTTTTTATATTGTTTTGAATAGTCACTTCTTTCAGAATCTTCTTCATTTAATGTATAAAACCTATTCTGATAAAATTTATTGATATGATCAGATATAGTTCTTGATTTGCTGCACTCTGAACTTGACTTAATATGTTGGAACAGGGAAGTATGGTCATTACCAAATCCGATGTCTCCTTTAATTTTGTTTCCGTTTATTTCCCATTGTGAGTTCGAAAGTGCCTTATAGAAAAGCTTTTCCTCAAGCTCAGAAGCATTAATAAGCTCAAAATGAAACGAGATACCATTCAGGGATGAAATCGGTTTTATTGCATGTAATCCAATCCATAAGTTATTTGATTCAATATAGGCTGATTTTTTTGCAGAACAAAGATCCTGAATTTCTATAGGATCAGTTTTAAATTTTAAAGTTTTATCGCATGCAATATATTGGATCTTGGCATTTATCAATTTATTAACCCCTGTTGGTGTAAAGAATATATCAATTTCCCTGACCTCATCCTTTAAAGTGGATCGTTTTTCAAAATAAAATGTATTATTTTCATTAATTTCATAAAAGGCATCTCTTGGTATCGCTTGAAGTATTGCTCTGGCCGGGTAAGGACTTGTAAGTTGAATAGGAGTAAGTAGTTCCATTAGTTTCCAACCTATTTTATCCCTGCTACTACTTATTTCAGAGTTAACTTTGGCAATTTCACTTGCGCATGCATCGATAAGGAGGTGTACTATAGGGTCGGCATTTTCAATATCTTTTGTAGTAACACCCCAGGATTTGGCAGCTATAGTGATCATTCTTTTACGTATGGTATTCTTAGAGTCCATATTCCTTACTATTTATAAAAAGGCCCCATCGCAAATTGAAACGACCTTGAATATTTATCAGCATTTTTATTCGCCAGTATCCCTTTTACAGTAATATCAACAAAATATTTAATTTTTTTGCCCTTAAACGTTTTCTTATGTACAAACAAAATCTCAACCTGTGATTTTTTTAATCTGGGTTCATATTTTTTAAGTTTCAATTGTAAATATTTCTCTAAGTTTTTCCTGGGATAATTATGTGTATTAAATTTTTCAATCTGCAGATTTTCAAACTCAATGTCCCAAATCTCAAACCCAAATTCACTGTCGTATTTATATTCACCAAGATGAGTTGTAATAAGCAGTTCAATAAAATCATCTACTGATGTTTGAAGTGAAAAAGTTTTCTTTAACGTCAATGCTTCAGTGTGAATTGATTTTCTTTCAATTTCATCTTCATGAAACAACCCCTTAATGTCAAGCGGTATATTATAATAAGAATTTTTCATTCATTGGTTGTCAACAATGTTGACCTTTATTTCAAATTACAATATCAATTTTTTTGGACTCTTTTTTCTTTTTCCCCTCAATCAGTTCCATCTTACTCAGTTCGCTAAACAATGGCCTAATTGCTTTCAGGAAATTTTCAACCTTTATAATTGATTCATATATTTCTATGTGATTATAATTAATAGAAATTGTATTATCCATTAGCTGTTTGAAGAGTTTAGGAAGAATCCCAAAATGTTCAGAAAAATAATTAAGTAATATCTCTTTTTCTTCAGCAGTTTTGGTATCAAAAGAATTCTTCAGAACCCTTGCTAGTGTGACAACAAATTCAAATATAGAAATGGGAGTCTGGGAATTTGCCGACCACCTTAATCTTGTAATATTATTACTTATAAATGACAATAGGTTTTCTGAAATGTGGGTAACAATCTGTGTTAAAATGTTGCTTGCATGCTTCTCGTTAATATCATATATTATTTTTACAGTACTTTTCTCCAGTGAACTGATATTGATATCAAAATAATCAGAAAACTCAATTAACCTGCTATGTGAACCTATGCTTATGCAAGGTGGGATATATTCCTGATCAGTTTCAATAGTACCGTCAACCACTTTTAGCTTTCCAATTGGAAGCATGTTTAGATTTATTTCATCCCTTACAAACTGGTCAACAGAAATAAGATGAAGTTTATACTCAGAATTAATATAGGGAAATCTTAAAGGCAATTCCTTTGGTTCTGGTTTTCCAACTGGCACTCTTGAAAATGGATCAACAGATAAGATGATATACATTTCACCCTCTTTTGCAGTCCCAAGGTCATACTCAGCTTCCACATTTTTTATCGTAAAATTTCCCTTGCCTTTTTCTTCTTTAGATATCTCAATCCTATATCCACCTGGTGTGATTGCATGACAACTCTCGACATTTACTTTCAGGTAGTTCTGATTATCAATAATTGTTTTAATGCTTATAAACTTATCCCTGTCGCCTCTATGTGGTAACAAGCCATAGATATTATTATTTAGCATCTGAACACTCAGATCATTTATTAGTGCAGTAAAATGGTTCTCAAGGGCAATAAAATGATCTTTATTGATCTTCATTCCATCAACCCAGTTTACTTGTTTATACTTAAGCAGATCACTCATGATAATTATTGTTTATATTTAAATTACAGTATTAAAACCCAGATAACTGTTTGCTATTTCCTGAGATACTATTTTCAATTCGCCGACTTCAAGGGATAACGAACTTTGTTGACGACAAGAAATCTTTGTTCTGACCTCAACTTCATAAGGCACAAAATAGTCATAAAACAGTTTAATTAAAGAATTAACAGAATTTCGACCATTAGTTATATAATTTTCAACACTTTTAGCATCAGAAAGAATAACCGAAAACTCCCATACATTTCTTGATTCAGAAAGCGATTCCCCACAAATATAATTAATCCCCAATGATTCTCCTAAATGCATGTCTTCAGAAATAAGATCATTGTCAAATAAACTCTGCTTTTCATCCGATAAGAATACAGCGTATTGAATTTCTTCTTCAACAATATCAGAAAGTACTGATGCAGTGAGTTCAGGATTCCCAATGATCATTTCAGCAAATAACATATAACTAGCTAGTTTAACAGCATGTTTTTGGGGAACATTATTATCCATTAGCAACAAATCCTCAAAGAACTGTGTTGGATTATTAAAATATTTTCTTAGCGCCAGTTCAATCTCTACATACTGAATAAAAAACGAATAATCGAAAGGAATGAAGAACTTCCGTGCGTATTCTTCTTCCTTTTTCAGTTTCACAAACTCTGACACTCTTTTATCACTTTCAAAATCACTGAACATGTGATGAAATAAACCATGCGGAAGAACATCATAAAGACTGTCGCGCGAAACATGCAGTACAATTAAGCTGTTAAGCATGTCATAGTAAGCATCAATAATGTCCTTAGTGTAATTGCGTTTAAATAAGCCATCATGCTTAAGAAGAAATTCCTCATAGCCCATTCCATTATCACGAAGATCAGCAACGACAACCTCAGCATTGATATCGGCCACCATTGATTTTATTGATCTTGCAATGATTTTATTCTGATCCATAATAAATATTCACAAATGATATTTAACTTAATACAGTTATAAACAGATGTTTGTCCTTGGATAGTTCAACATACTTAATTCCATCCGGAGTGGTGACTGGTATAATGTCGTAGTGGGGAAAGCCTATTTCATGTAGACTCAAATCCTGATATGGGAAATCGTGACCAATATTTTCATAGAACTTCTGAAAGATCCTTTCCCTTGGGTCTTTCTTAATATTATTCTCTTCTATGTAATTGGCAACTTTCGATTCAGGTAATTGAATGTTAATTTCTTCTTCGGTTGATTCAGGCATTATCTGATACACAAATTTATCGTTCATCATATTGATGGTAATATCCTTAGCTCCGACAATTGATTCCAGCTTTTCTAATACAACTCCAACTTTCATATCAGCACTTAGTTCATTGGCGTTTATTACAGGCTCCCATACTTCATGACTCATGCAATCATCATCATAAAATGCTGATTTATAGTTATTAGCAGTAAGAAACATACCATCATATTTAAACATCCTGCCATTTAAAGTTTTACATTTATGTTTTTCAGATTCCTCATTATATCCATGTATTATTTTCATGGCTTCCTGTGTCTGTATAGCTCCTATTAATGAAGCACTAACAGGTGTTGTTGCCACTCTGCCCTGCACAAAATTAATATTTGCTATATCAGGACATCCTGTGCGGAAATTAAGCTGTGAAAGCTCAGTATCAGTTAAGCTGCATTCATAGCAATTTAAACCGGGTTTAAATATCCTGACATTACCCTCCAGATTTTCTATCCCACCGTCTATCCAGGATTTATTTACCCTGAAACTATTTCTATTAATTAGGTAACGGGCATGCCTGCTATCAAGACATCCAATTATTACATCCATTTTTCTGAATAAACCCAATCCAACCTCATTTCCAACATCTCCTGAGATCGCCTTGATATTAACATCTGAATTTATTTCTTTTATCCTTTTGGCAGCTACTTCAGCTTTGAATTCGCTATTATCAGCATCTTCTTTTCTAAATAGGACCGACCGGCAAAGATTGCTGTGCTCTATCCTGTCAAAATCAACTACTATAATATTTCCTATTCCAAATAAAGCAAGATTCTTCAACACCTCATTTCCTAATGCACCGGCACCAACGACCATAACCTTTGCATTTTTCACTTTCTCGGCATTAAACCAAGAAAGTAATGGAAACACATCTTCTCCCCACTTCTTTGAATCTCGTAACACTTTAATCTCACTCATCTAGTAATGGATTTTGCCTATTTATCCTTTTATTAAAATAGCTTTAAATTGTACGACACACCTATTTCAAAGCCAAATGATCTTGTATATGTCTTACTATTAGGATTCTCCACGAGCTTGTAAAAGTCACCATCGTAGCTATAAGGCTCATAATTATCCTGTTTGTTTTTTGATATTTCAAGCAATCCAAGGCTATTATTTACCCCAAGTCTTAAAACCCAAATATTACTCAATGGGAAGGTAATTCCAAATGAAAACATTGCACTTAAATTAATAGGTCTAATATCAATATCTGCAACTTTATGGATAGATTGTCTTCCAACATAGGTGCTATATATTGACCTTTCTGCACCATTCACAGTACATTGACCATGTGTAAAATATTTATCATAATAAACTGAGCCACTTGAAGAAGCAGAACTTGCATAAGGAAATGAAAGTTTCAGACCGAGCCTACCATAAAATCCAATCTTATCAATATTTGTATTACTAAATACCAGAAAGAAGGGAATATCAAAATAGTTTATCAAGATTTTTTCTGAGAGATCTTTAATATCAGGATAATATATTATATCCTCGCCGCATTCTTGCACAGTTATTTTGTGTTTCATATCCGGTGACACTATTTCAGTAGAATAAGAACTACTTCCAATACCAAATCCAAATCCAACAATATTATTAATCTTTTTAAGGTAACCCACCTCAATGTTTAAGCTAAATCCTTTATTTGCATCCCAGTATTCATCATTATATACATCTTTATTAACTATTGCTGAAGAAGAGGGTATAATTTTCAGATAAAAAGCACTCTTAATAATATTCAATGAAGATCGTGGGGGATTGTAAGCAGGCTTTGATAATTCAAAACCTCCTTTTATACCCTTATCAGACTCTTGCTTTTCGTCATTTGAATTATTGATAGTCTTTAAATTACCCCCTGACAAATTGCTTGCAGCAATTAAAATGCAAATGACTGTAGTAATGAAACCATTTTTGTTCATATTATATAAGTTTAGTTAGCTAATACTATCTTTTTCGTGATACTGAAAAACAGTATTTCCGATTCTAAATTTATTGCCATTATATAGGTCGTATTCTTTACCGGGATCCATCTCTATTCGTTCATCAAAAGTTGTAAATTTATCTTTCTCCAGTGAGACAATTACGGGGTTGTTTCTGCTAGTATTAATATACATTTTAAGGTGTTTTTCCGCAACATCAGGATTATCATTCTCCCAGTTCATTTGTATCTCACAGGAAAATCCGGTTCCAATATATACTTCATTATGACCTCCCTGAAAACTCATCCACTTATGAACAGGTATAGTTTCTTCATGTTTCTTTCCTTGTATTATCTTAAGAAAATATAATTCTGCAGCTGTACGAATAGTTGCAATGGAAAATCCCAGGCCTGCTCCGTAAAGCATGAATGAAATAAGTGTAGCATTATACTCTAGATCCCTTGCGAACAACACTAAAAATGCAAATATTATTGACAGCAGCCCTCCTAAAACTCCATGTTTCCAGGATATAGTTGTTTTTACTGACAGTAAAAAACCAAGACTGATACCAAAAATAATCCAGGGTATCCAGTCCACAATAAATGAAGTCTCCGATACTTTTAACAATATCAATATTATACTACCAACATAAAAAGCAGCAAAACCAATAATGCTGCCAACCAAAGCTCTCAAAACAATCCTGGATATCACAACAAGACTTTTCCTTCTAAACTCCTCAATAAATGAAAAATAGAGAGTTAAAAAGAAACCCATAAACAAACCAATAATATATAATGGTCTAATCTTGGAGGAAAAGGAACTAATGTCCTCTCCTGATAAATTTGAATTGACCATTAAGATTGTGTTGGAAGTAAAATCATTCAGAAAAGTACCATTCTTAATTGCCATATAACAAATCCATGTGAGAAATCCACCTATCATTCCATATAAAACCCATTTCATGTAGTAGATCTTATTCTTTTTTGAGAAGGGATCTGAAATGTCAAAGTGATGCTGCTTTCCGTCATTACAGTTTTGCCCGTATTCCGGACAAACATAATCAAAATCACCCCAGCAAGCTTTATGAACAATATGTTGACATTTAGCAACGACTAATTCACCTGCATTAAGAGGGTCGCCGCAATATTGACATTCCTTTAAAATTTCATTTTCGGCCGGTTTATATTTTTTAATATATTTTATGTTAAATATTTTATTCTTTATTAGGGGAATTATTAGCTGAATAACGATCATAATAACAAGAAGAAATACTATACCTGCAATTAAGCCATATAATATGCTGTCCAACACGGATTTCTTTTTTGTAAATTTAGGATCTGCTGAACCCCCAATTTTATAAGGGCGCATACCAACAGCTTTGTGAATTTTATTATCGGGGAGGTTGATCTCTAGTTTTAGTTTTCGAAGATATCCCCAATATTCCAGATCTTCAGGGAATTTCAACTTAATCTCATAATCAGGAGTCATTTGATCAGGAATTGTTTCCTGTAATAATTTTAGAATTCCATCAGGATTAGATGTGAAATAACCTTTAGGATTACCACTTTTTGCGCAAAAACTTTTAAGTTCCGTTGAGTCGAAGTTATTGCTTTCCTCTCCAAATCCCAGAGCAAATAATTGAACATCCTTACTTTTATAACGCATTAAAGCTGATTTTAACTCTGTATTGCTTATTTTCCTGAATCCAGATTTGTTGAGATAATTATCTTCTCCTTCAACATCATTAACACCATCTGTCAGGACAATTAGATACTTATTACCAGAATTTCTTCTGGACAGTTCTTTATTCCATCTATATTCGTTTTCAAAATCGATATTTGGAGGGATTGAATCCTCATCAAATTCAAGAAGCTTTGTGTAGATTGCATTATATAGAGCAGTATTTAATAATTCCTCACGTTCAAAATTAAGTTCCTTGAAATTGTCCTGGGTTAGCAAGATACTAGGATAGATATAAGAATCGAACCATGAAAAATACAAACAGCTGTCAGGAACTTTATTTACTAATGCCTCTACAGCATTTTGGATTTGTATCATGGCCGAATCACTAAGAGATCCACTTCTGTCAATTAAAAGTGATATTGTAATATCTTCGGGTATCTTTCCCTCACCGCTATTATTTTTCTTAAGATTCTTAAAAGAATCAGGAAAGTATTCGAATTTAGTTTTTATCCCATTTTTATCATATTCGTAAGCCTTAATATCAATACTCTGACCTTCTTTAATAAATAAGTCTCTATCCTCTCCTTTATAGAGATTAAATGTAATTAGCAGTGTTTCCTTTATAAAATCACCTTCGACCTCATAATCAATGTTGATATCCTTAATCTCCAGGCTATCTTGTGATGCCTTCCCAAATATTAATACAGGATAAAAAATTATAACAATAACCAATAAATATTTTAAGTAATTCAATAATTGATAAATCAAGAATCTTTTTTCCATTTATTTATAGTTTGGTTTACAAATTATTTATTTGTTAATTTCTTCTTCTTGTCCAGTTTATCAAATCAGTCAATTTCAATCCATCTGGCTTTTTAATAATATTAAAAGCTCCTTTGTTGTTCCTTAACAATGGAACTATTGAATTATCTTCAAAATTATAGGCCAGGACAAAATGAATATTCTTATTTAATATATCAGAATTTGATAATAAATTCGAAATATCACTATTTTCTTTTGAAGTTTTAACAATGCAACCAAATGTTTTATTTGGTTCAGACTTGTTGAATACTTCTTCTTTGTCATTATCATTTAATTCATCAAATAACACGTCGGAATAAGATAAACGATTATTTACTTTATTGCCACTTATTAAACATAAAACCTCGTTCACCCTGAGCCGGGATATATCATCCTCAATCTTTCTTTTTATTTCAAGTATGCAATGATTTGAAAAGTAAGCATTCCTTATGCTTGATCCAGGATAATACTTTAGCAGTTCAATTGAAAAATAATCTTCATGCTCATTTTTATTTCTGCTCATAGCCCATTGGTACATTTCATCAAGACTGAAAAATTTCCTGGAGTCCTTAGCATTATTCATGCTTGCATCCGATTTATATGTAAAGATACCTGTATCCCATTTAGGTGTATATGGATCAATTACCATTGCAAGCATTCTTTGCTTTTTCTCTTTACCCGAAAAATCGTTTTGTACTGAGAGATCAAAATCAGATAAGAATATTTTCAATCCTGGGTGGCTGTGAAACCATGCTGTCAGGACCAATTCCCTGTTAAGCTTTTGTTTCCAGTTATCGATTGTCTTTTGAAGCTTTACACCTATTTTTGCGCCAAAATTCAGCTGGTGACTTGAGAAAGAAGCATCATCGCCTGGTTCAATAAAGTCCTCAAGAGAAACATCGAATTTTGTCGGTTCACCTTGATTTGCATCCCACCTGCCAATCAGGTAGCCTCCTGTCTCATTTGCTGTTGAACCTGTATCAGTCTCTCGTATTGAATCTTCAAAAAAGCGATATGCCTTTATAATACAATCGCGCTCAAAATACACCTTCTTTACAACAGTATCATTCCATTCATCGTTTAAATCCAACTCTAAGAAATCGACACCTGCTTTTTGCCTGACGTCAAATAAGCCTTTACCCTTCGACTGGGTATTAGTTGTTTGAGTTATTGTAATTCCTCCTCTATCTGATATATTCTCATTATTTCCTGAAGATAAAATTGGCCGTGACGCTTTTATTTTTTTTCTCTTAGCTCTTAATGCCTTAATATATACATTTGCGCCAAATACAAGGATTGATATTACTAATATCAGCAGAATCAAATAGAAGTATGGAAAGCTTTTTGCTCGTGCATCTATTATATTATTTCTTAACTGCTCTAATTCCGGTATCACATCAATTAATAAATCATCAACAATTCGTTCATTGTCTGGACTAATACTTGGCATATCTTCTGTTAGTAAATTTTCTTTTTCAATTTTGTATAATGAATCCTTTTGATTCAAAATTACCAACTGATCATATAAAGTATTAGCCCTGTTAATAAATTTTTTCTTTTTGCTTTTAAAATACCAATCATTATATCTTTTATCCTCAAAATCTTTTTCTAAACCTGTTATTTCTATCTTGATATTATCAATATCTGTTATTATATTTCCATAGATTGAATCATATTTTGCACGATATTTATCATATGCTGCTAAATTATCCTCTTGACCTTCTTCCTTTGGTTTATTTCTCCAGATAAAATTGATATCTTCATTATTACGTTCTTCAGAATCTTGAAGGTCACTTACATTCTTTTGGTCCTCGTTTACGATTTTACTTATTAAGTCATTGAAACTGCTTTCAAACTTATTATACCGCTTCTTTCCCTCATCCTTATCCAGGTTAAATAGATCATTTTGACATTTTCCTTTAACCTTATTTATTTTGCTAATAAAATTTCGAATTTCCAGGATAGTTCTATCAATCTTATTTCTGTTTACTTCATTAGTTTCCTTAACCTGAGAAAATCCATTATTTATGTGTTCCTTTCTTTTCTGCTTCTCTTGCTCACTCAGATTACATAGTTTAATAAGAAACCCTATTTCCTTGGAATTGGATTTAATACTATTGTCGGTCTCTGAAATTATTACATTCCATGTACTTTGTAATGTTTTATATTCTCTCTTCAGATCATTAATCTGTATATAATAATTATTCTCTATATCACGCCAATTGAGTTCTTTCTCTTTTTGTGGAGATGCTTTAGGTTGGGTTACAGTTTTAGTTTCAACTGGCTGTTCTTTTGTTTCCTTCTCCTTTTCGACTACGGCAATTTCGTTCTCTGCATTAACTTCTTTAATAATTTCGTCAATTTTAGATAGAAGACTTTGTCTGATCTCAGGGCAATTCGTTAATTCCGTGCTTTTTTTAATATCAACCTTTGTTTTTGCTGCCTGCTCATTGTCCTTCTTTTCTCTCAGTTCAGCTATTTTAGTCAAATATTCTTTTTTTTTAGCTTTACAATCAATCTGGCCATCTGAAAATTCAGGCACTTGTACTGTCCATGTTTCATCACTTTTTGCATAGGATGTTATAGTCCGTAAATCGTTGTTAATAACAACATAAGCAAATCTTACTATAATCTCCAAATCGCCACTTTCAATCTCACTATTCTTAATAATAATTGATTCTGACCCCGTTTGAAATAAATTAAAACCGTTTCTAGAATTGTAATTTATTTTCCTTTTAATATTAGAAATAAGAATAACTTTTCCAACATAAATTCCTTTATTACCACGTTCAACCCTAGTTTTGCCAAAAAACTTTTGCATAGCATCATAATCATCAATTATAGCCAACCAGTTATTTGATTTAGCAATAGGTCCCTCATCTTTATTCATCCATTTTCCGACTTGGAATGTTATTTTCAAATTACTGGTTTTCAGAGAAGAAAAATGTATTATTGGCTTAACAGAACATTTTATTTTCGTTAAGTCAATCTTCTTAGGTTCCAGATCATTTGGACCTTCCTCAAGAGTTTGTTGTCCAAAATTCAAGCAAGTAAACAAAATAGCTATAAAAAAGATAATCGGATGGGGTTTTATTCTCATTTATATATTTTTTAATATTCTCTACTTTTTAATTTTTTTCCCTTTTTTCAGGATTGCCATATAACGGTAAACACCAAAACCCAGGAGTAAAACCACAACAGGAATCAGAATCCAATATGGGAAATTGAATTTACCTCCTTTACTATTTAAGCTAATATCTCCACCATTATTATTTGCCTGGTCAACCTCATTTTCACTTACTTCAAGACTTGAGGGAGATAACTCTGATATGATTAATATTGCCAGATTATAATGATCGTTGAATTTCTTATATTCTTCCTTTACCTTCCCTCCCTGGTCAGTTAGTTGGATATTTTTGTATAAAGAATCCTGTTGCTTTTTTAATCTAAGTAGCTCAATATACATCGTGTCAAAATACTTCTTTTCATAATTGTCTGATAATTCTGGATTTGTCTGAAGATTGTCCAACATATTACACTTTTCTATTACTGAATTTAAATTCAGTTTGAACAAATCATAGGAATTGCCTTTTGCTCCGGAACCCCCACCACCGCTACTGCCAACACTAAGAATGATGTCTTGTATTTTGTTAATATTAGTTTCAATCCTGTCCAGGTCAGGAATGTACTGATCAATTGTCATGTTTAAACTACGAAGTTCATTGCAATTATTATACTTAGGATTACCTTTGATCTTATTCTGTAAACTTTTAAGTTTATATACATCTGATTGAAACTTTAAAAGACTTATTTGTATGAATGCTAAATCTTCAATTGACGAGCCACTGAATTGTATTTCGTCAAGTTTACCTTCAAAATAACCAATCTGGAACTGTGGCTGATTTTTTTTGAAGGATGAGTTAAATTTCTGATATAATTCCTCGCATGATAAACTTCCATAATCTACTTCGCTTTCATCTGGGGCATCATCCAGATCACCTTGTCCATTGTGCGACATTGGTTTCTCCTTAACCGGTAATTTAAATTTCCAACTTAACTTTGGTAATTGTTTCTCAATTTCCAGAGATTTAGTTTTATCTTTCCCCACATATAACTCCAGATTAAGAGTGATATAACTATTGATGTAATCACGAATCGTTAAATGAATTGGAAAACTGCCACAAAAAATATCTTTTAATGGAAGTATTTCTAAAACACCGTAGGGTTCAAATCTTATTGAATTAGGCAGGTCTGTACAAGATGAATTCAGACTTTTGGCTGAGCAGATTTTGGGGTACTTGCAATAATCATTAAGATTATTATTAATTTTGATGATAAGAGAAAACTTACCTTGTGCCGGAACCTTATGATCCTTTTTGTCATACCAATCAATACTAAAGGTTAATTGAATATCATCCGGTGTTGCTTTTCGAATATAGAAAGAAGGTGTAATATGGCATTTATATTTATTATCAATATCAATAGTAAGTTCTTTTAATGGGGTAATACCATATTTGAGGTACTCCTGGCCAAAATTTACAGAAAATGCCGATACAAACAATAATAAACAAATAGTTGGTTTAAGATATTTGTTAAGTGATGTTAGCATAATAATTTAGAATTCATTAACAATCTTTAACTTACTTAATAATTATTCTCTTCTTAAACTCGTTTTTAGAATCAGACTTTATTGAGGTTTCAGCTTTATCATTTTCCTTTTCTTTCTCGCCTGCATTCTTATCTTTTTTTATACCATCATTATCTTTGTCAGATTTATCAATCTTCGTAACTTTGATCTTGGTTCTAACCAAAGCATTATCATCATCAGGATCAGAAATACCCTTTTCACCTTTAATTACTCCTGAACCTATGTGTAGTGACCTGATCCTCCTAAGCACTTTATTATCTGTATAGATACCTTCTTTTGCATTAACCCATCCCATAGGTTCAGCCTCTTCCCTGATCCACTGGGCAACTGTTTTATCTTCGGGCCAGGGATATGTATCATTAGCCCAGTACATCTGAAATTGTAAATATTTACCAACACGGATTATCCTTTCATCAAGTCCTGCTTTAATGCCCAAATCTTTATCGTTCTGGCATATCCTACCCTTAAACTTACCGTTTGCACGTATATTGGGATGCCATGTATCGCTTATCATCCTAAATTCAGGATTACCCCCCATGGCGCTTGGGTAATTATTCGGTAATATTATATTTAATTTATGCTCATTGGCATAAACGGGTTTCCTTATTGTTCTTTCTGATCCGTTTGTACCTTCCTTAACTTTTTCAACGCCAACAATACTATTAAGATTGAAAATTATTTCATATTCAACAGGCAGGTCTTCCCTGTTCCTTTTCCTGATCATATAATTAACAACTTCATTTATATGGCACAATTTCTCAATTTTCTTCCATTCTTTTAAGAGTTTCTTTCCCTGATTTGATAATTTGGCATTATCAAAACTTTCAAAGGAATTTTTTCCCCTTTTAGCTTTGTCAAACATGCTTTTATTATCCATTCATTTAATGATTTAATTATTAAAATTTATACAAACACTTTCATGGATGAGAACCGGCAATAACCTCTTTTATTAAAACAAGTTCATCGCCGGGTTTAATATTATAGTCGTAAAGGGTTTGCTCCTTCCCTTTAAATTTAGGTCGCAATATCTCTTCATCATCACCGGTATTACGGCCAAGATGATAAGTAATTGGATTTCCACCCCCATCACGCCATGAAAGCTGTAAGGCCTCAACTATCTCCTTTAAAGCTTCGCCAACAGATTTTGTTAGATTCTCGATTTTCATAGAATATTTATCATCCTGATAAACCAATACAATTTCAACTTCTTCCATTATTTTTACTTTAAACTGTTATATAATTATTAATTTATTAATATCTTTTTGATCTGAAAATATCTACTTGAAACATGAACCTCAAAGAAATAAATCCCCTTATTTATTCCGGTAATTTCAATCTCCTGCCCACAACATGACATTTGTTCTTTACAAACTTCCTTTCCTGTCAGATCTAGTATTCTGTATGTATATGATTCAATATTCTGTGGCAAATTATTAAAATTGAGTAATACTGTGAATGATCCGTTACTGGGATTTGGAAATATGCTAAAAATGTCTGTTGGTTCAAACATGATACTTTTAACGGGAGGACAGTCAAACCTAAAAGGTACAGACATCGTTTTGCAACCATTTCCATCAATGACCAAAACAGTATAATCCTTTTCACATTCAATTGAGTCTTGGTTTATCCTTGAAGGTTGATAATACTGTTCATCCCAATATTTGGGTTCTTCATTCCAAACTCGTGGAATTTTATTATAATCCATAAACCACATATATTCATATCCGGGATAGGGGCACACTAACAACTGTGGCCATATTTCACTACAGCCAGGGCCAGGTTTATCTAGTATTGAAAAAGCATCAGGTGCGTAAAACTGACATATGGTTACTTCCAGACTATCAGTTTTAAAACAACCTGTTAGACTGTCTGTAACTGTTACTCTAACCCATCCAATATTACCCGCATCGCCCCATCTGATATTACAAAGTGTATCGCCCCATGTTTTTAAAGTATCACCGTTATTAGGCTTCTGCCAGCTATATGAATAATCACTATTAGGATCATCAGGTGAAACCTCATAACGATTCCAATTACTGTTAATACAAGGGCAATCGCCATCTAAAGGAGTAATGGAGAATTTTGGTGAAGGATCAATGGTGATTGCATAAGCTAAAGAAACACATCCGTTAGCATCAGTGTGAGTAATGTTGGTACTTCCTGCTGAGATACCTGTCACAACACCTGAATTATCTACTGTAGCCACTCCAGGAGCTGATGAACTCCATGTACCGCCGGTGCCTGTGCTGCTCAATGTTATTGTCGATCCTTCACAAACCTCATTAAGTCCGCTTATAACGGGTTTTAGATTGACTGTAACTGCATAAGCTAAAGAAATACATCCGTTAGCATCAGTGTGAGTAATGTTGGTACTTCCTGCTGAGATACCTGTCACAACACCTGAATTATCTACTGTAGCCACTCCAGGAGCTGATGAACTCCATGTACCGCCGGATCCTGTGCTGCTCAATGTTATTGTCGATCCTTCACAAACCTCATTAAGTCCGCTTATAACGGGTTTTAGATTGACTGTAACTGCATAAGCTAAAGAAATACATCCGTTAGCATCAGTGTGAGTAATGTTAGTGCTTCCAGCAGAAACACCTGTCACAACACCTGAATTATCTACTGTAGCCACTCCAGGAGCTGATGAACTCCATGTACCGCCGGTGCCTGTGCTACTCAATGTTATTGTCGATCCAACACATACGTCTGTCAATCCACTGATAGCTGGTAATGGATTTACATTATAAGTCATATCATCAGAAGCTGTACATCCATTAGTGTCTGTAACAGTCACAGTATAAATTGTTGTTGTCGATGGATTTACAGCAATCCAGGATTTTGTTTCTCCTGTGCTCCACATGTATTCAACAGGTGAACCAAGAACACTTGCAAAAATAACTATTGGACCTGCATCTTTACAAAGTGTAGTATCTCCACCAATGTTAACAGTTGGACTAGAATTAACAAAAACATTAACACTATCTGAATCAGAACCACATGTATTAGTAACTGTAACAGTATAAGTAGTTAGGGCTGTTGGACATACATTTATTATAGCTGTTGTTGCGGTGTTACTCCATAAATAACTAGCACCGGATCCTCCGCCTAAAGCAGTGAGATTGGTGCAATCTCCTGAACAGATTGTGACGTCTGGGCCTGCATCTGCTGTGGGTAAGGGATTAACAGTGACAATTATGTCATCACTTGTTGTTGTAACACCATCATTTACAGTAACGGTATAAGTTGTAGTAATTGATGGATTAACAGTTGGATTAGCAATATTTGAAGTAAATCCGGGAGGATTTGAAACCCATGAATAAGAATTGTTTCCTGTTCCTCCTGTCACTAAAGCATTAAGTTGAGATTGTTGTCCTTCACAAATAGTATTAGGATTTGCAGTTGCATTTACACTCAATTGCTGTGCACTAACAGAAATACAAATAAAAAACGTGAGAAAAACTAAAAAAACTGTCTTTTGAAAATTTGTTTTCATAAGATTTAGGTTTAATACAATTTATGAAATCCACAAACTGTTTATAATAAAAGTATATCAATTATTAATTAATTTTAATCAATCCACCCTTCTGTTCCAGCAAGCCTCCACCGTTAACGGTCATCTTAGCACTGGCTTTAATGTCCATGGTTGCTCCTGCTTTCATCTCCATCTTTGCATTAGCCTCAGTTTTTACATTAGTGCCTTTGGCTTCATAATCTGATGCAGCATCTATCTTCATATTGGTTGTATTCATCTTAAAATCCTGGTTGGAATCCATCTGTATATTGTTGGCTTTTATCTTCATATCACCAACTGCTTCCATACTCATATCTCCCTCGGCTTTAATGTCTATATTACCCTTGGATTCAATTGTGATCTCAGAAGAATGCGAAGCCAGGGTTATCACATAATTATCTTTTTTGTAATCGTATATTTTTAGTTCCTCACTACCATCTTTATCAATAAATTCGATTGTATGGCCACTTCTTGTTCGTATGGCTTTAATATTATTGTCTTTATCAAAGAGAGTATCTGGTTTTGCCTTACCATGATAATGGCTTCCTATTACATATGGTTTTTCTGCATTTCCGCCCTCAAAGGCTACTAAAACCTCATCTCCTATCTCGGGGGTAAAATAAAATCCCTTTTCTAATCCAGAATGTGGTGTTATCATACGCACCCATGGGGAAACTGCATTATCATTTTTCTGCCATAAAAACTGAACCCTTAGGCGACCTAAGGCATTAGGATCATTATTATCCATGACCTTTGCACTCTGGGTTTCACAAAATGGAATGGCATGTGGTGTGGTAAATGGTGGGACTTCGATCTCAACAGGAATAGCAGTAAAATTGTTTTGATAATTTCCGCTTAGGTCACAGCTGTGTGCAAGGCTGGTAATAATAAATGTACCATGTTCAACTTTTTTTGATTTATCATCTTGCTTCACTGATTCAATGATCTTGATCTCACAACCTAAAATAAGGTTTGGATTGTCTGAGCTTCCACTCATGGATATAAGTCCGGATGCTTGGGCACTTTTAATCAATTTCACACGACTGTCGAGATGTGATTGAGCATTCGATTCAGATAATGGATGGTTATACAGGCTTAGGGTTTCATGTGTATACAGCTTTTCGGAACTATTATAAGCTACTTTCGCTTTGTCTGACATTTTTGACACTTTCTGAGCTCCAGAGTCGCTGCTAAGATCTTCTTCATTTAAATAGTCATAGGCCATGTATTTAAATTTAAGATCATCCAGCTTCAATGAAAAATCGAAATGTGAGAGATCTTTTCCATAATGCAGTTCAAATGACTTAGCAGGTAATTTCCCAAAAATAAGGTCCTTACCGTTATAAAAAAACCATTCACCTTTTTTAGCAGCAAGGCGGTTTATAAAAGCATATGCACTTTCTTTATACTGGACAGTATAAGGCATACTGTCGCTTGAGCTTTGTGGATGGATATGTTTTGTATCGAACTGATATTCTTTTAAAATCTGCCTTATTATTTTTTCAAGGGTTTTATCTTCGAACGACCTGCAATGTTCTCCATCATCAAGAAGTATGTCAGGGCTATAAGCTGAAATTACAATATTTCCGCCGAAAGGTCCTTCTGTTTTACTGGCCCTAACCTCTGTAATGATACCTGTAAATTCATTTTTATCTTTATTTTCGGTACTCATCTTCAGCATAAGTTTGCCACCAAGTAATTTATCGGATTTATCAAGGACGAGATTGCCTTCTTCTTCAAATGTATCTCGGCGACAAACAAGCTCAAGAGAATGATGACCAAAAATGCTTTGTTGTAATGATAAACTGGAAAAAGTTTCTAATTTTTTACCGTCTATTGAGATTTCGATTTTATTAACAAAATTCATTTTGATGATCTTATTTATTTAAAATTGCAGAATTTTTATAAGAGATCTGAGTATGAAATTTCAATATTAATATTCATTAATATCCATTATGATCATCATTAATATATTTTAAGTTTCATCAAGCTGGTAATAAATATTGTCATCCAGGGATATCTTTCTGGTTGCAAAAGAAATGCTGATATGCATAGGGGTATCTTCACCTAAATAATTAAAAGATTCGTGATATTGGACGCAAAAAGCATCCTCAAATTCAATTGTTTTTTTTACATTGTTATGAATTGCGATCTCAATTTTTCCATTTTTATCAGCAAGATTATTAACCATCCAGTCAGCCAATTGTGTATCCCTGGAGGATTCGACAACAAGATTGATGTTATTAATTAAAACCCTGGCATTTGGTTTTCCTGTAAGATGATCTAAATTTTGAGTAAATCCAAAATCACATTCCAAAACTTTAATTGAAGTTTGTGCTTTACCACTGGAATCTGTAAAAGAAAGTCTTGCATCAAAAGACATGATTATTATTTTTTATTAATAAAAAAAGAGGCTATTGTTGTGTCATGTCTTTTTTTGTAATTTCAATCCGAGTATTCGGGAAATAAATCCCTTGTGTATAAGATAGAAATTTCTCGTCGCTCCGCTTCCCTCGAAATAACATCTGACAAATGATTGTGACATGACAATCAGGATGCCGAAAAATGAATTGGGTTTTCGACATCCTGATAAATGTTCTTAATCCGCCCAATGATTTTCATGAAAAACTCCGCCAATATCAATCTTTTTAGCAGAAATAGTAAAAACTTCATGCTGAAGATTTTCATCAATAGAATCATAACTCTCTTTGTATTCAATCATATAGGCATCCTGGAATGCGAGTGTTTTCATATTTGTCCCATCCCTCTTCTCAAATTCAAAGGTTCCGCTTTTGGTTGTGTAAGGATCACATACCCATTCAAGAAAATCAGTATTTCCATCATTCAGTGACTTAACCAATACATTGATTTTCCCGCCACGAGTTATGGCTGAAGGCCTACCTTCCACATCAATTTCCTGATGCAGGGTGTAATCTACTTTTAAGACTTCACGTTCAGTGAAACCATCTACTTTTAGTGTTACTGACATAGCTAATAATTTAAGTTAATAAATATATTGTGTTATAAAAATATCTAGTTAATCAACTTCCTGGTTCCATTCTCTGCCATCTTTTCCATCATGTCCTGAAAGTTTAATATAGAAATTTTTAGCTGCAAAAAATGGCTTTATGTTGACACTAATGGAAATATCCTTTGTAACCTTATCCTGTTTAATTCCATCACGGTCAAAAGTATAATCTTCAAATAGTTTCCCCTTATAATCATTAAGGAATTCTACGATCTCTTCCCATATACCATCTCTTAGTTTTTTATCAAATTTTTGAAATGCAACATCATTGAAAAAATTCATAAAAACTTTCCCAACCCAATCGAAGACACGCACTATTGGATATTCCTGCAAGCCAATATTATTACCATTAAACAATGATTTATTTGAGAATGCCATTACCCTGTTGTCCTCAAAAACCATGGGTACCACATTTAGATCATTCAAACCTGCAATTTCAGACTTCTTCAGGTCGTATCTCACTCCACTAACCTCACCCAGAGTACCATACTTTTTACCGGCAGCACCTTGTGACATAATTGTTCCAGATGTATTATAAAGTTTTCCGGCAAGAGCACCTGCAGGAGGAACAAAAAGTTCTTCATCTTCACCAACTTCGCTATTTTTTTCCCTTCCAACAAGCCAGTTACATGTCATTATAACATTTGACAGATGGGCATCTCCGCCATTAAGGCTCTCTTCTTCGAACATCTCTATTGTGCTCTCCACATCTTCAAGATTACGGAAGTCAGTGACCAGCATCACCTTATTTTTATGTGCAAACTTTCCCCATTTATCAACTACAGCTTTTGAACCCATATATCCGGGTACACACATAATACTGTAGTTATTTTTAAGAGAAAGACGATCAAAATGTCTATCAAGTTCTGCAGAGCAAGCCTCTATAAATCTTGGGTTATCCAGGTCTTTTATTTGATCAGCTGAAGCATTTAGTACAGAAATATATTTTACTTTATCAGCTTCAGTATTCTTATAAAATAGATTAACTGATCTGTATGAGCGTTCAAGATCTTTTGTTGCGTCAAGGGATTTTTTAAGATTTTCCTTCAATGATTTGTCTGCTTCCCGTGATTTATTTTCACAATCTTCGACTAAGGCTGGTATACCAGCATCCTGACTAAGTAAATCGGCCCAGATCTTCAGAGATTTTTTCAATTTATCCCGCTGCTCTTTAAATTGCTTCTCAGATAAGAAAATTTCTTTTGTCGCTTTTTTCTTGGGATTTAGCTTTTGTGTACCATCAATGGTATTTTCTACAAGGTCAAAGCCTCCAAACTTTTCAAGCTTCTCAGTACTTTCCTTTAAAAGTTCAGCTGGATTAGAAATAGCACTTAAATCAAGAGCATCCTTTTCCTTATATTGTTCTTTCTTTTTTTCTTCTTGTTTTGCCATGATAATTTATTTTATTTAATTTATCCTTTTTCATTTAGAAGCTTCCAATTCTTTTAGCAATGCATGTATTGAACTTATTAAGGCTTGTTTATTTTCCAGATCCTCAATTACCGTTCTAAGTTGTTTATTGCTCTTAAGTTGTTTAATTATCTTCAGATATTCTTCTTTCTGGATTTCCAGACTTTGCAGGAAAGAGCTTTGAGAAGTAATGCCTTTCGCTCCAAAATCCCCTAGATTTTTGAAGTTTAGATTCTCTTTTTTAGGAACACCATCCATATCCTGGAATTCAACATCAACATTTGGTTTGAAATGCTCGAAAACATTATCAACCGTTTTTAGATCTTTAACTATTTCAGGTTTTGTGGGTGCTTCATGTGTTAGATGTTCTACCATCAGGGTTCTGTTTTGCGGAAACTCTAATATCGATTCCCCAACCTCGACATCCTGAACTTCAGTAATTACAGTCTTTTTTGCCATGTCTAGTCTGTTTTTAATTATTATTTGATTTGAACTATTTAATTTATCTTTAGGTATTTTATTATCCTTATTTCTATAAGATTGCTTTGTGAATCTCTTTATTAATCCCTGGAAAAAAGTCCAGATTTTCACATCTACAAAGTTTCATAATTCATAAAAAAAATTAATACGTCCAGTCCACCTCACCTTTTTTATCCAATGTGAGCTTAACCTTTGATCCCTTACTAACTTTTCCTGATATTATCATCCTTGACAACGGCCTTCGTAATTGGTTTCGAATAACACCAACTATTGGTCTAGCTCCATATTTGGGATTAAATCCTGATTTTGCCAGTTTTTCTTTTGCCTTGGGATCAATCTCCAATTCAACCCCTTGCGTTTCAAGTAACTTCAACAAACTTTTGAGTTGAATATCAAATATCTTAACAACAATTTCTTCACTTATTGGTGCAAAAGGTAGTATTTCAGTCAGGCGCCCTAAAAACTCAGGCCTGAAATAATTCGTCATGATCTCCATTAACTCGTTTGATTTAGGTATTTCTCCTTTATCAAATGATTCAATAATAAAATTGCTACCAATATTGGATGTGAATAAGACAACAGAATTAGAAAAATCACCCTCCTTTCCAAGTCTGTCATGTAGCTTTCCCTCATCGAGTATTTGCAGAAAGATATCAAAAACCGACTGATGGGCTTTTTCTATCTCATCAAACAATACCACAGAATAAGGTTTTTGACGTATTTTATTCACCAGTAATCCACCCTCTTCATATCCGACATATCCTGGTGGAGCTCCATATAATAATGCAGCTGAATGTTCTTCTTTAAATTCCGACATATCAAAACGGATCAAAGCATTCTCATCCTGAAAAAGGAATTCAGCAAGTGTTTTTGCTAATTCGGTTTTACCGGTACCTGTTGGACCAAGGAAAAAGAATGATCCAATGGGTTGTCCTGCCTTGGTCAAACCTGAACGAGATTCAAGTATGGCTTCTGATAAGCTCTTAATAGCGTAATCCTGTCCAACTACCCTTTGCTTTAAATGCTCCTCTGTATTCATTAAGCGATCTCTTTCCTGAGTCTGCACTTTCCCGATAGGTATTCCCGTTTTAAATGATATAACAGCAGCAATATCTTCCTTTTTAACTTTATCCCTTTTCTCTGTTGCAAAAGCCTGCAGCTTTTTCAGTAATGACTTTAAATATTTGACAATATCTTTACTTGATTCCATTTTCATGGGATCAGTTTCATCATCAATTCTGGCGAATAGTATATGGCTGACTTTATTTTTAATTTCAGTATAAAACCATTTCAGTTCTTCTACAAAAGCCTCTTCCTTCAACTTATTTTCGTTTATTGAGAGCTTGTCCAGTTTTTCTATTAAATGGTCTATATCATTTTTTGAAGTCTGACCACTCATACTAACTACGGCCATCGTCCTGTCGATAAGGTCAATTGCTGCATCAGGAAGCCTTCTTTCTTTGATATACCTCTTGGATAACCTGATGGTTTCTTTTATTACGTCAGTTTCGACTTTCAATTTATGGTGCTTTTCATAGTGAGGGATCACTTTGTTCACCATACGTAATGCTATATCAATGTCCGGTTCTTCCACTTTAACTGTTTCGAAAATTTGGGTCAAAGCCTCATCCGATTCAATATATTTCGAATAATTATCTAAAGAGGTTGTTCCGATAACCGTTATTTCCCCTTTAGAAAGTTCAGGTATCAGCAGGTTAGCTGCTCCGGATGATCCACCTTTTTGATCCATCAATGTATGTATGCCATCAATAAAGAGGATAGCTTTATCAAACTGCTTGATTTCTTTAAGGATATTTTTCAGGCGATCTTCTATTTCACCTTTATAGGAGGCTCCGGCTATCAGTTCGCCATAATCCAGTTCAAATATCTTTGCACCCTTGAAACTTTGAAGGCCATCGCTACTAGTAACTTTTTGCACAAATCCATTAACAAGAGCTGTTTTTCCAACACCCTGTTCGCCAATAATGATAACATTTGGTTTTGACCTGCGATTAAGAATTTCAGCAACCATCCGTATCTCCCTATCCCGTGCAATCACAGGATCGAGTTTTCCCTGCAATGCCATAGCTGTTTTATCAATACAAAATTTGAGTATTGCATTGTGCTTTATTGCTTTATTTCCTTTAACTGCTGAATCCTCTGTGGCTGCAAAGACATTTTGAAGGTCAGTCTTATTGATCAGTTCATCAATTATTTCATTTTGATTAACTGGGAAAGTTTTGAGTTGTTCGAAGGAGAAGCCAACTCCGGGTGTGCTAATCGATGCCAGAACACACACAGGGTCAATTACATCTTTAGATAATTTCAGCCGGATATTATCTGATTCCATAAAAACTGCTATAACTTCCTCATCAGCTGCAGGTGCTTCAGGTATCTTTGCAGTTTTAGGATAAGTTTCAATGCGCACATCTGCCCATTCTTCCATGAAATAAAAATCCTTATCGATTGCCTGTAGAAATGGAATTAATCCTATGTCCTTATGAAGTATGGCTTTAAGTAAGTGACCAGGCGAAAATAATTCATTTGCGTATTCCCTTGCAATTGACTGGGATATACTAATTGCCCGTTTTAATTCATTGGTAAAACTAAAATCTGATGTATTCATTGATGGTTGTGTTAAATTTTCATTTATACTTTTGAAAATCACCAACTTCCCAAACAATTCACTTAACAACAGCTATGATAATAAACCTTAGCAGATTTAATATCTTTATTAAAAAAACTATTGATAATTGACAAAGATAATTAAAAATAAAAAATAAAAGAAATTTATCATAAGTTTCTATTATATTTGTTGTAGAATTTATCTAAAAAATATAGATTTATATTAGAAAGCATTACATTTTATAGTTCAAAATTAAAATAATTAAAATATATTATGGGAAAACCAGCAGCAAGAGTTGGAGATATGCATGTTTGTCCTATGGTTACTCCAGGAGTTCCTCCGGTTCCTCATGTGGGTGGGCCAATAATGCCACCTGGTATGCCAACTGTTTTAATCGGAGGCTTACCTGCTGCCACTTTAGGAAGTATGTGTACCTGTGTTGGCCCTCCTGATTCTATTGTTATGGGTTCTGCAGGAGTTATGATTGGAGGTAAACCAGCCGCACGCATGGGTGATAGTACTGCCCATGGTGGTTCTGTTGTGCTTGGCTTTCCAACTGTTCTTATTGGCGGTTAATATGAACTTAACAATATCTGTGGAATTAAGTGGAATAAATTCTAATATAATTTGATAAAGACATGGGTAATCAGGATGATAATATAAAACAAGAAAAAAAGGCGGATTATAGTCAGCAAGGAGAAAGCAAAAGTCCAAGTGAAAAAGATTACAGCAATGTGATTAAAATCCCACTACAATTCTCAGCCATGAAGGATGCTGCACATAACGGAACTCCCTTTTGTGAGGTAATTAAGAAAAATGGTGAAAAATCTGAATAAAGTAAACAATCCATATGCATTTAGTTAAATTAAAAGCTAAATAAATCCAATTAAAACGCTAATTGAGTGGCGAAAATTACACTAACACACCTACCCAAAGAGAATCATAATACTTTCAAAAACGAAAAGATTATAGATTCCGAGAGTACAAAAACTACTGTAGAGGAGTTTTTACTCGGAAAAGCAGCAGACGATGACTATAATTTATATGGTATTGTTGATTCAGCCCGTAATGAGGAAGTGTTCAGGTATTTGATCACTGGCAATGTCATATACAAATCGCTTTTTGAAGGTACCATGGATGTGCAGTCATTTGGAGTATCCGGTTTTTTAGTGGAATGCAAAAAAGAATCCTCGCTTTTTCAGTGGATGACCACAGAAGTCTGGGGTAATAGTTGCTGTATTTTTTTTACAAGCAAATCATCTTTTGATGAGCTGTTCATTCATTTTCAACAGTTCAACCGAGTGTATCTGGAAGACGATGAAGTAGTTTTGTTTCGTTATTACGATCCCCGTGTATTGCGAGTGTACTTGCCAAGCTGCAACCATAATGAAATAGATGCTTTTTTTGGGGATGTAAATAATTTCTTTGCGGAAAGTGAAAACCCGGAAAAGATAAATATGTTTACAAATGGGGGTGAAACTGAAGCCTTATTTACTTCAGCGTATAAAATAATAAACAATAAGATTTAAGCCAGGGAAATTCTAACAAAATGTTAAGTATCCGTAAAGAACAAATAAGTGCTTTTGAAGATCAAAGCTTAAGATCTTTTGAAGATGAGATGGTTCAGCATTTAAAAACATTTAGTCCTAAACAATTTGAAATTAGCGGGGAGTTGGGTATACGGCAAATTATTATACTTGGAATTGACCGAGCTAAAAAATATAAATTTACCTGTCAGGGGGCTGTTCAGTTTTATATTGAAATGATGTTGATGTTCGGTAATGATTTTGACACTGACCCACAGTATCCTCTAATAAGGAAACTATTGAATGTAGAATCAGAAATGGATCAAATAGAAAGAGCAGATCTTTTACATGAAAAAATAATGGACTATAAGGAAAAGGTGGAAGGTCGATCGAAAAAACCAAGTAGCATAAAATCATCTAACACAACTGTCAAATTGATAAAGCAGAACTGTCCGGAAGAAAGTGATCCTATTGATGATGCTATTGTAATCATAGAGAACAGCGATTTTGCAAAGACCAGGGAAGGAAAAAAGGTTTTGGATAAAATTATGGAACTCCATAATAATGGAAATATTGAATACACTAATTTGCCAGATGGGAATTTTGGCAGATGGCATAACAGTAAGATACAAATACCAAATGGTGTATGCGATCTGAATTTTATTGCATCCTCTGTTCTGGTGCATGAAGCAACGCATGCACTTTATGAAGATGAATTTCCAAAATCAAAAAAGAAATTTACAGTTGATGAGGAACTCTGCTGTAATACTAATGAACTTGCTTTGTATGAGGAGCAAAGGACAAACGGGTATCGTTACTCCAACCTGGAAAGAATTCGAAAAAAAAGTCAAAAGAATAAAATACGCAACGATGTGTATCAAAGGTATCCAGGTATCCCCGAGCATCTTTAGTCGAACTATAAGAGTTTATTATTATTAATGTTTATGATAGAGATAAGGTAGATATGGAAATGTATAAAAACAATATCTCACTACCTGAACCGGTAACATTTCTTGAACTTGCAGTTTATGCAATGGAAGATTATCACAGTAAGCACGGAAGGTACCCGGGCAACTGGCATCAACTTGATTTTACTTTCAGTTACGGACCTTATTACATTGATGATGGTGAAGTCAAGCCATTTTTAGAAGATGGCAATTCCTGGAAGCCCAAGGGCTGTGATTACCGATATGTGATCGAATCATCGGATCAAAATATCTTTCGTATTATTGCGATAAATAAAAATAATGAAATAGAATTCGAAATCATTGAAGGAATGGATTCTCCAAAGAAAATAATTGAACCATCAAGTAATAATACAGGTGAATTTAAAGAGAATCAGGAGTAAAATAAAATTACAAATCAAAAAAATACAGTTGAACTGAGAGTAAAAACATATCTAAAGAAGGATGAGTTTATCATCGAACCACAAAAATGTGAGGTGAGTGTTTTGAGGGTTTTCTTCTTGATTTATTATTATGATTTTATTATCTTTGTTGAAATCAATCAAACACATCCTAAGTGACAGCTTTTGAACACCTTCCTTTATCGCCACAATTAATTTCTATCCGAAATACTCGAGATAGAATCACTGGAAGGATAATAGATATTATATTCAAGATTGATAAGCTTAAAGCAGCAAAGGAGAATTCATCTCCCCGGTTATTAGGTCCGCCATCCCTGAGAAAAGAATATCCAATTTGTGGTCGCAATTTACGTGATGAGCTAAAAAGCGAACTACATCTTCTAAAAAACAAAATGCATTCATTGAAACAAGAAACAGCAATAGATGAGCATAGGCATGTGTGGAAATCAAACAATAGGTTCCAAAGAAATGTTGATAATATTATTTCTAATGCACAAGCACAAGGGTACTTTAGGGAAGAAGAAGTAAAAAGAATAATAGTAATAGCCATGGAGGCCATTAATAATGGAATGAACTTACTCAAGGCATATCCATCTCTTATAAATATGCAAATTCTTTTTGAGAATCTAAATATTCTGGTAAACTATGGATGGCATCAACGAATGATTGCTATGTATGATGAAGCATGGAACGTAATGGCAGAAGCTGGAACAAAAATATTTAATGACGCAGTAAAAGACTTCAGAAATAATCCTATAGTAAAGAATTTTACAATCTATATTAATATTGGCCAATTTGTCCAAGAAATTGGGGGAGAGACTCCGGAAACAAGACCTCCTAAAAAAAAGAAAAAAGCTTCATTTCAAGTTTCTGTAAATGGAAATAAATCTAATGACACTTATCATATTGCTCAAGCAGGAGACTCATTACCAAGTTTATCAAAGGAATATTATGGCGCTCCTAACTATTGGGACATTATTTATTTAAATAATCCGAATGAATATAATAAAACCCCTAAAACCTGGACTTATCATTCATCCTATAGTCTCTCAATGCCCATACTTATAATGGGCAAAAAAATATTGATACCATAAATGCATCAAATGTTACTTGCAATGAATAATTTCGTCACTTATAAAAATTAAAAGTCGACTTGATCTTCCGCCCTACTTCGTTAATAGATTTGTGCTCCTTCTTTTCAGGCTCGACTTTCACATTTTTATTGTAAAAACCATCCTCCTCATCATATTCCAGATCGTGGATAAACTGGTCGATCTTTCTTATCACACTTGGCTTCTGAATTGTAAGAATATGTTGTATGATCTCGACTTTTTTTTCATTGATATCCATCGTTTTGTTTTTTCAAAAATAGGAAAATAAATTCCTATATCCTAAAAATACAAAAAAAATGCTTTAACTTTTCGACTTTTTTAATATTTTACCAACCCATATGGATTAATGAAATTAAATTTATAGCTTTGCACCCTCAAAGGTACAAAGGTACAAAGGTACAAAGGTGCAAAGGTACAAAGATGTAAAGATACAAAGATGTAAAGATACAAAGGAAGAAAGATACAAGGGTGTAAAGGTGAAGAAGTAGTGGTGGCAGTGGCAGTAAGCAAAAGATGTAATGATTGTATAATTGTATAATTGAATAATGGATTTTAATATAAATAGAAATTAAATCTAACAAAAGTGGACATTTTTAATAAATTAGAGCTGAATCTTGGGCCTATAGGAAAGTATGCAAAGCAAGCACATGGTTATTTTATGTTTCCAAAACTGGAAGGAGAAATTTCTAACAGAATGATGTTCAGGGGGAAAGAAAGACTTGTATGGAGTCTTAACAACTACCTTGGCCTTGCAAACCATCCTGAAGTTAGAAAAGCTGATGAGGAAGCAGCAAAGGAATGGGGGCTTGCATATCCAATGGGAGCCCGTATGATGTCAGGTCAAACAAAATTACACGAAAAACTTGAAGAGGAATTAGCAGATTATGTTGGGAAAGAAGATGCCTACCTTTTAAATTACGGATACCAGGGGATGGTTTCAATTATTGAGGCATTGGTTGACAGACACGACGTGATAGTGTATGACTCTGAAGCACATGCTTGTATTATTGACGGAGTTCGCCTCCACTTAGGTAAACGCTATGTATACCCTCACAATAATATGGAAAATTTCGAAATACAACTTAAGAGGGCAAAAGCATTAACGGATAAAACAGGCGGAGGAATTCTTGTAATTACAGAAGGTGTTTATGGTATGTCGGGTGACCTGGGAAAACTTGACGAGATAATAGCTTTTAAAGAAAAATATGATTTCAGGCTACTTGTTGATGATGCTCACGGGTTTGGCACAATGGGAGAAAGCGGTTCTGGTACAGGTGAAGCATTAGGCGTTCAGGATGGTGTTGATGTATACTTTGGTACTTTTGCTAAAGCTATGGCTTCAATCGGAGCCTTCGTTGCTGCAGATGAAAAGATCATCTTTTACCTCACCTATAATATGCGTTCACAGATATATGCTAAATCCCTGCCTATGCCACTTGTAGTGGGTGCTCGTAAAAGACTTGAATTAATTCGTAAAAACCCTGAGTTCAAAGATAAACTCTGGACTATCGTTAGGGCATTACAAAAAGGCTTAGTGGAAAATGGATTTGATATTGGAGATACACAATCACCTGTTACACCTGTCTTTTTTACCGGGGGTATTCCCGAAGCAACACAACTAACTTTTGATCTCCGTGAAAATTATAACATATTCTGTTCTATTGTCACATATCCCGTTGTTCCAAAAGGTGTTATTATGCTCAGACTGATCCCTACTGCAATGCATACTCTGGCTGATGTTGAGGAAACAATAAAGGCATTCTCGGATATTAAAAAGAATCTTGAAAATGGTAAGTATGCTTCAGGGATGATGGCTGATATTGATAAATAAAAATATCTTTATTGTATTACTAACTTTCGACTTAAATAAATATTATTACTTCCTATAGTAACAAAATAAATTCCTTTTTTCATATTTTGAAGCCTAAGGGATTTGTGATTTTCACCAGCTTCAGCTTTGAAACTCCTTTCTATTAGAGTTTCTCCAATAAGATTGCTTATAGTTAAATAAAATTCTTCATTCTGTTTTGAATTAAAACTCAGAATAAAGCTTCCATTACAAGGGTTTGGGAAAATTTGTAAGCTCTGAGCAGAATCATGTTCAATTAAACTACTTACAAGAATTTGTGTTATCATAGAGTCGGATCCGCAACTGTTGTTTACTAAAAGTTTAATATTATACAAGCCTGTAAATAAAAAATCATGTATCGGATTTTGTAAAGTACTTGTATCACCATCACCAAAATCCCATAAATAATCATTTGCATCTAAAGAATTATTTAGAAAAGAGATAGTATTAAAGTTAATGCTATAGCTAAAGTCAGCTACCGGAAGTCCTTGATTTATAATTACATTAACAGGTACACGATTGCTTACACAACCTGGTTTTCGTATCTCCCAATCATAAAAATAATAATAATATCCAGTACCTGCGCTACTATGAGTTATTGAGATCAATCCCGGTATTTCATATGGATAAGAAAGGCCATTATTGTTTCTGTATAGATAAGGTGCTGATGGGCCTGCCAGTTCAAAATCCATACCCGCAGGAATTTCAAAATTAAGCGTAAGCCTGCTTTCACCATCAGGGATAAATGCATTAATTGATTGAATTACACTTCCCGTATTATCTCTAAGCTGTATATTCCTGAATGCATCACCATCAGCATAAACTTTTACAGATATTAATGTTAACGGCTGGTAACAATCAAAAAATAAATAATGAGAAGAATTATTGCTATAGATACCACCTCCACCTGAATTATCAGGTTTTCCAACATTTTGGGATGGATATTGGACAACGTTCTGAATATAATAGGTTTTTGATGCACTCAGGTAGGGAGTTATAAAAACTTTACCTGTGTCCAAAAGAGATCCTCCACTAATGTCATCATACCACTCGATTAATCCTGTCCCTGAAGCATTTAACATCACACTATCGCTACCACAATTATAAACATCCGAAGCAAAAGGATCTAAAGGTTTATTTATCACTATTAAATCAGTCTTAACAATAGAGTCTGAGCCGGAACAAATTGTATGCAGACTCAACTTAACTGTGTAAGTCCCGTTATTTAAATATGTATGCGAAGGATTCTGGAGATTAGAAAAAGATCCGTCACCAAAATTCCATTCATAAATAGTACCTGCCTGTGTTTGTGATATATCATGAAAATTTATTAAACCTGTACAGGAAAAAGTGTCATTAACAAGAAAATCAGCCATAGGTGCTATTGGTTGTAATACGACGTCTAAGATAGTTGTGTCATTCGCAACAACGAACACATTATTATATATTTTTGACTGATATCCCGGGGCTGAGAATGTTAAGGAATAAGTCCCCGGATATATCGGGCGATAGTAATTTCCTAATGGTAATGATGAGAAAACATGAGATTCATCAAAATCATGATTGTTAACAAAAACTTTGGCTTTTATTGGCTGAGATGTACATGAATCAATGATAATTCCACTGATGCCAAACATTGCTTGCTCCATATAATTCAACAGTGCACGGTAATTGTAATTCCAGTATGCTTCTAATTCCGCTTCCGGAAGAATTTTAACATTTGACAGCTCCAGTGTAAATTCCCTGCAATGTTCAAAATAATTCATATAATCTGCTCTGCCTCCATTGATAGTATACCATGCATAGCCATTGGTAATACCATTATTCTGGTCGTTCAAGTATCCTGATGGACTATTGAATTGAGCTGTATCAGCATAATCCCTTGAAACGCCAACCCACCAATCATCGTCAGGATGAAGCTGAGGCCAGGTATCCCAGGGATAATTCACAACTTCAGCCCCGGAATGAATATTAGCTGCAATAACAAAATCCATTGTATCAGCAAAACCCATAAAATGAACTGTTTCAAGCTGCCAGGGATACCCATCAGGATGAGGCCCGTCCTGAGGATCAGGGTAATTTCTGTTTAGGTCAACTCCATTAGCATTGGATCTCGTAGCTCCGTACACTGTATGATTTCCTGATTTATAGGTTCCATCAGGGTTAGCATTAGGATTTATCCATATCTCCATATTATCAAGCATTTTAGTAATTCTCGAATCAATGCCATAATTTGAAAGTAAGTAGTCGGTCAGTCGCAACATTAGGATATAGCCAACAGTTTCATCACCATGCATAGTAGATGTATATAAAAACTGAGGTTCATTTTCTCTTACACCCACATTATCAGATATCTTTACAGCAAGGAGCTTTCTTCCACTAGCAAGTGTACCAATATTTTTTGTTTCACAAATAGAAGGAAAATCTGCTTCAAACTGATACATAATGCTATCATAAGCATCATAAGTTGGGTAAAAATTCCAGGCTTTAATGTTCTTACGATTAATATTATTCAACATTTTTGGATTATATAATTCACCCGGAGAAGGCAGAACTTTCCAAGAGTATCCTAATAATGAAAATTCAATAAATTCTTTTTGGTTTGCATAAGCAAATACAAGATCCCCCTTTACATTATCAATTGAAATAAGTTTGGTTAATGTATTGATTTCTATGTGATCAGAAACTGTAAAAACAAAATACACTTCATCCTTTTCAGAAAATAATTGTGAGATATTTTGATTATGATTTGTTACTTCCTGCCCGTAACTCTGGCATGTAAGCAAAAGCAGTATTAAATAGAGGAATGCCCTTTTCATAAAACAACTAACCATATTTTTAATATTCAAAGATTCTTAAACTAATAAAGGCATTCACCAATATCCCATTATTCCAATATTCCATTATTCCTGTTTTGCAAGTTTAAACGTGCCAGTACGTATCAACTATTAAAATCTTGAATTAAAGTCTTAAGTTGATTATAAACTGATTTATTAACTTTAACAAGAGGTAGACGCAAATTATTAGAGCAATGGCCAAGAATATCAAGTGCTGCTTTTATCCCGGCAGGGTTGCCGTCAGCAAATAAAGCATTGATAATTTCTGTAAGCTTGTAATGTATTTCCCGTGCAGATTTAAAATCCCCCCTAATCGCGGCAGTCACCATTTCAGAAAATTCTTTTGGGAAAGCATTAGCAACAACAGATATAACTCCGTTACCACCAATAGCTATCATTGGAAGAGTTAAGAGATCATCACCGGATATCACCAGGAAATCTTCAGGTTTATTTTTAATGATCTCCATACACTGAGTCAGATCACCAGATGCTTCTTTAATTCCAATGATATTATCTATGTTTTTTGAGAGTTTTAAAACAGTTTCAACTGAGATATTGGAACTTGTTCTTCCCGGGACATTGTAAAGTATAACCGGAACAGGGCATGCAGCAGCAATATTCTCATAATGACGATAAAGACCTCTTTGCTGAGGTTTATTATAATAGGGTGAAACAGAAAGAATTGCATCAATCCCATCGAATGACACGGATTTAATAAAATTTACAACTTCCTGGGTTTTATTTCCACCCATCCCAATTACAACAGGTACACGCTTATCAACATTTTCAATAACATAGTCAATAACCGCGACCTTTTCATCAGTAGTCAATGTAACTGATTCTCCTGTAGTGCCAAGAGCAACAATATAATCAACACCCTGTGTAATGACATGTTCAATTACCTTTCCCAGAGAATTAAAATCTATAGTTCCATATTTATGAAATGGTGTAACAATAGCTACGCCAGTACCGATGAATTTTTTATGCATAGTCCTTATTTTTAATAATAGACAAGTAATGAGTTATTTGTTCAATGAAGTTACCTAATTCTTTAACAGTTTCTGTTTCTATCATCAGGTCATAATAACGAGAATTATCTTTTCCAAACTTACCTACTTTAAGCTTAGCATTCGACAAACCTGCGATATACTGTAAGGGGAACGTATCTTCAAGACTCAGATTAATAACAACATCAAACTTCTCTTTAAGAAAGTTATTAATAAAAGTGTTTCCTGGTTTATAATACCAATTAAGGTCTTTCAATGTAAAAAAGCTGTATGAATTAGAAGATGAAAAATAAGCAGGAACATCCTTACTCATGACAAAACCTAATGCGACTACTGCTTTTCCCTTATTTTGAAGGTCTTTAATGAAATTAATTATCTTCTCATATGATCTCTCATCATGCACTAAATAAAGCAGACCTATCCTTTGTGCATCATCGAGGTTGACGGTTTTTTTAATACGATTAAGCCGGGAAGCTCTTCTTCGATAATCATAATTTCCAAAGAACAGCCTGAATTTATTAAATAGCTTCATGCGAAATCAAATAAAGAATTTTCAAAGCGTGTAAAAATAGGAAAAATTCTTCATGAAACTCAAAAAAATTCCCTGAGCAAAAGGATAAATTTATTTTTTTACAAAACAATCAATTATTTCTCCAACATACATCCTGTGATAATCCTTGGCGGGGTAATCCTTATGAATTCTCTCATCAAGAAATATTTCGGGATCTAAATCATGAAAATATTGCTTTTTACATTCTATCACCAGTCTTGCCTGCTCAAAAAACACATTCTCATTTTCCGTCAGTAGAGGAATCAACCCTGTTTCAATCATTTTATTTGTGTCTCTGCCCGACCTGCTTCCACAAAAGTTTAGGATATCCCTGTATTTATCTTCAAAAAAACATAATGTAAAATACTCATTCCTTTCCATAAAATTATAAGTATGCCTTGTCGGGCGAACAAAGCAGGTTACAACAGGGCGATGCCAGAGTACACCAAAGCTACCCCATGCCGCAGTCATGGTGTTAAAGGAATCAATTGGGCCTGCAGTTATTAAAAACCATTCCTCCCCTATCATATTAAAAGCATTACCAGAAATACTATTTGGCTTTATTTTTAGGTATTTAGAGTTATTCATAAAAAAAATTAAGTTATTAGTTATATGTTATTAGTTATAAGCAATTTAAAACAATTTTTTCTCATATCTCATATCTCATAAGTATTGAGTAGTGAGTATCAAGTATAAAGTATTATCACATATTATCTTTTATCTCTTGTCTATAATCTATCTATATTCACTAAATTTGCAAGATTGATCACAAAAGTAAGAAAAAATTGAAAATCACATTTCTCGGCACCGGAACATCCCAGGGAGTACCTGTAATAGCATGTGAATGTAAAGTTTGTCAGTCAAACAATATAATGGATAAAAGGCTAAGGTCTTCTGTGATGGTGGAGACAGATAACAAAACTATTGTTATTGATGCCGGCCCTGATTTCAGGTATCAAATGTTAAGAGAGGGTGTGAAAAAAGTTGACGCCATATTAATAACTCACAGCCATAAAGATCACATCGGAGGATTGGATGATGTAAGGGCATTTAATTATATTATGCATAAGCCAATAGATGTTTATGCAAGAGAGAATGCACAATTTTTTCTTAAAAGAGAGTTTTATTATGCTTTTGAAAAAGAAAAGTATCCCGGCTCTCCTGAAATAAACATTCACACTATAACAAACCACCCATTTTTTATTGACAATATTGAGGTTATCCCAATCAATGTGCTGCATTATAGTCTGAATATTTTTGGATTCAGGATAAAAGATTTTACATATATAACTGACGCCAATCATATTACTAAATCCGAATTAGACAAAGTCAGGGGCTCTCGCATAGTTGTTATTAATGCATTAAGAAAAAATAAGCACCGTTCCCACTTTACCTTAGATGAAGCAGTTACTATTCTGGAAGATATCCGTCCTGAACAAGCCTACATAACTCATATTAGCCATATGATGGGATTGCATGAAGATGTTGAAAATGAATTGCCGGACTTTGTTCACCTGGCTTATGATGGGTTGAAGATACTAATGTAATAATGTGATAATATGATAATGGAAGAATAGTAACAGTGGCAGTCAGCATTAAGGGCTGAAATCTTAACTCCAAACTTTAGGCACTCGTAACTCCTAACTTCTTTATTGTATATCTAGATCTTCTTCACCCTCTTTAAAGTTAAAAGGTTCATCGGATTACTACCGAGCCCCACAATATTCTTCTGGGTAAATCGAAGTACCTGATCATAATACAGAATTACAACAGGAGCTTCCTCCATGATCAGTTTATCCATTTTATGGTAGTATGAATATCGGATAGAATCATTTATCTCCGCACCAGCTAATTCGTACAGATTATCATATTTTGAATTAGAAAAATGAGTATAATTAGGTCCTTTAGGGCAAAAGTTAGGACTATAAAATAAAGAAAGGTAGTTTTCTGCATCAGGATAATCGGCTATCCAGGAAGCTCTGAAAAACATTGATTTAGATTGAGCTATCATTTCCCTGAGAGTTGCAGGAGGATTTACTTCAAGTTTAATATTTATGCCCAGCTCTCCTAACTGGCTTTGAATATAAGTACATAAGTCAAGGTATGAGGCATTAGTGGATAATTTTATTTCCGGCAAGCCCTCCCCTTCAGGAAAACCTGCTTCAGATAATAATTTCCGGCATTTATCAGGGTTGTATGTATATGGGATTTTTCCTGAAGTGTCAAAAGAAGGCATACCATCTGGAATAAAACCATAAATACCTGGTGTACCTATATTATTTCGCAAATATCTCATCATCTTACTTCTATCGAAACCAAAATTTATAGCCTGCCTGACTTTTTTAATTCTTATAGGATTATTTTTAATTACTCTGAGGCTTGTATCCATTAAAAAACCAAGATATTCAGTATTAAGGTAAGGCTGTGTGATCAGGTTAAACTTATCAGTATATTCAGGATTCAATTTCCCTTCACGGCTCAGCAGCTCATCTTTATAGCTGGCATCAATGCCCGACATAAAATCAATATTTCCCTTCACGAATTCAATGAAGGCCGCCTGTTTGTCAATAATAAAAGTAACTGCAACTGCATCAAGATATGGCAATTGTTTATCTCCATCTTTTTCAAAATAATTGTCATTTCTAAGCAAAACCAATTTGACACCTTCTTTCCACATCTTGAATTTAAAGGCAGCTGTGCCAACAGGATTTTTCCTAAAGTCCTTTCCATAAAATTCCACTATTTCTTTGGGAACAACTGAACAATATTGCATACTTAATAAAGACAAAAATGGAGGAAAAGGGTTTTTTAAGCCAATTTGAAACATTGAATCGTTAAGAGCTTCAAAGTAAAATTTTCCATTTTTAAGGGCTACATTATTAAAAATCCAGGCTCCTGGTGAGGCTGTTTGGTCATCTGCCAGCCTTTGAAAACTATAAACAAAATCTGTGGCAGTAACCTTTCTGCCATTACTATCTTCAAAAACTTCATGTTTATGAAAATAAACATCATCTCTAAGAAAGAAGGTATATAAGAGTCCATCCTCTGAGATGTTCCAACTCTTTGCTATGCATGCTTCGATCTCCAGTTTATCATTTAGTTGTACCAAACCATTAAAAATCTGGTTACAACCCCAGATATTGGCCTGATTCCTGGCAAATGCAGGGTCGAGGGAGGTTATTCCGGCTGACTCATTATACCTGAATACAGTTCTTGTTTCTATCTTATTTTTGTCTTCACCACAGGAATATAATAATATCGATATGATAAATAGAAAGAAGTACTTCATAGAAAAGACTATTTTATAAATAACTGCAAGCGTATCAATAATACGTATGCGTTCACAGTTTGAACACTTACAATAATACTAACCATTAAGATTAAGATGGTTCTTAACTTTCTCTTTCGACAAGGCCAGATCAATAACCTCAATCATTTCATTGATATAATTAAAGCTCATCCCTTTTACATAATCAGCTTTGATCTCATTAATATCTTTTTTATTCTCCATTGAAAGAATGATATCGCCAATTTTTGCTCTTTTTGCTGCAAGTATTTTTTCTTTGATTCCTCCTACAGGAAGCACCTTACCTCTAAGAGTAATTTCTCCTGTCATAGCCATTTTTAGCTTCACTTTTCGCTGAGTAAAAGCTGAAGCCAGGGCAGTAAACATTGTAATACCTGCTGATGGGCCATCTTTAGGTGTAGCACCTTCAGGTACATGAATATGAACATTCCATTTACGGAAAATATCAGGATCAAGGTTCAACATTTCAGAATGAGCTTTCAGGTATTCATAAGCAAGGCTTGCTGATTCTTTCATAACATCCCCCAGATTACCTGTTAGTGTTAATATTCCCCTGCCTTTACTAAGACTTACTTCAATAAAAAGTATCTCCCCTCCTGCTGATGTATAAGCCAGTCCTATTACAACACCGGGGATATGATTGGTAATATTCCTGTCTCTTTGAAAGGGTGGTGCTCCCAGAACACTTTCCAGATCATCTAAACCAAGCTTCTTATCAAAATCATTTTCAAGAACTATATCTTTTGCTTTATTTCGTAAAATCTTGGCAATTCTTTTTTCCAAATTTCTCACTCCGGATTCTCTTGTGTAATCATCAATAATTTTTTCCAGAATATTTTTATTAAACACCAGCTGGTCCTTTTTTATCCCATGTTCGATATATTGTTTTGGCAGCAGGTGTCTTTTTGCGATCTGCACTTTCTCTTCAAGAAGATATCCGCTGATATCAATTATCTCCATGCGATCGAGCAAAGCCGGATGTATCATACTTGGACTATTTGCTGTTGCGATAAACATTATTCTTGAAAGGTCATAATTAACCTCAAGGAAATTATCATAAAAGGCACTATTTTGCTCAGGGTCCAAGACTTCCAGAAGGGCAGCTGCAGGATCACCATTAATATTAGTTCCTATAACTTTATCTATTTCATCAAGAACAAATACCGGATTTGAGGATTTGGCTTTCTTAAGGCTTTGTATTATTCTACCCGGCATTGCTCCAATATATGTTTTACGATGGCCTCTTATTTCAGCTTCATCACGCAAGCCGCCAAGCGACATTCTTATATATTTTCTTCTTAAGGCTCTAGCAATTGATTTTCCTAATGAAGTTTTCCCTACACCGGGAGGTCCTACCAGACAAAGAATCGGTGATTTCATGTCAGCTTTAAGCTTTAGCACAGCGAGGTATTCAATTATCCTTTCTTTGACTTTCTCAAGTCCGAAGTGATCTTCGTCCAGGATATTCTGGGCTCTTTTCAGATCAAAATTATCAGCTGTATAAAGACCCCATGGTAAATCAACCAAAACATCAAGATAATTCATCTGAATTGAATATTCAGCTGCAGCGGGGTTCATTCGCTGGAGTTTATTAATCTCCTTGTTAAAAGTTTCGGCAACTTCATCTGACCATTTCTTTTTCTTTGCCTTTTGTTTTATTTCAGCTATCTCCTGATCATAAGGAGATCCTCCAAGTTCTTCCTGTATAGTTTTTAATTGCTGATTTAATAAATAATCCCTTTGTTGTTTATCAAGATCAACTTTCACCTTTTTCTGTATCTGATTTTTTAACTCAAGCACTTGTAATTCCTTTGTAAGATGAGAAAGAACAAGGTTTGCCCTTTTAAAAACATCGGAGATTTCTAATAATTTTTGTTTTTCTTTTACATCAATATTCAGGTTAGAAGAAACAAAATTCACAAGAAATCCTGAGCTTTCAATATTGTTTATTGCAAATTTAGCTTCAGCAGGGATATGTGGTGTCAGCGTAATTATCTGCAGTGCAAGATCTTTAAGTGAGGATATCAGGGCATTGAACTCTTTATCATTTTTAGATATTTCAGAGCTTTCGTAAGGAATTACCTGAGCCTTGAAATAAGGATCAGTCTGTATTAGATTTAAAATTTCAAATCTTTTCTTTCCCTGAATAATAACAGTTGTATTCCCGTCAGGCATTTGCAACATTTTAATTATATGTGCTACAGTTCCAATGTTACTAATATCTTTAGCATCCGGATCTTCAACATCAACATCTTTCTGGGAAACCACGCCAATAATCCTGTCATTTTTATAATAATCTTTTATTAATTTTATTGATTTCTCCCTGCCAACAGTGATAGGGATAACTACTCCAGGAAATAAAACAGTATTTCTTAATGGCAGTACCGGCAGCACCTCCGGAACATCCTCAGCGTTCATCCTCTCTTCATCTTCAGGTGAAAGCAAGGGGATAAATTCAGTATCGCCATCAATAATATCAGATAAATTATATAATTGTGTATTTAATATATGGTCCATAAATTAAGTCAATTTGTCAGTTTTCGAAAAAAAAATTTTAAAAACTGATATAGTCAATATGCATGCCAAAGTTGGGACTAAGATTATGAGATATGAGATTGTGAGACTGGGTATAAGATTTAAAGATATAAAGATATAAAGATATAAAGATATAAAGATTTAAAGATATAAAGATATAAAGATATAAAGATATAAAGATTTAAAGATATAAAGATATAAAGATATAAAGATATAAAGATACGAAAATTCAAAAGTATAAAGGTATAAATGTACAATAGAACAATGATTAATTGTTAATGGTTGGGAAATCCCCTTTTACGTTTATTAACCATAACCTTACACCTTACACCTTAAACCTTATACCTTACACCTTATACCTTACACCTTAAACCTTATACCTTACACCTTACACCTTATACCTTACACCTTACACCTTAAACCTTATACCTTACACCTTACACCTTATACCTTACACCTTATACCTTACACCTTATACCTTATACCTTATACCTTACACCTTAAACCTTACACCTTACACCTTACACCTTACACCTTACACCTTAAACCTTACACCTTACACCTTACACCTTACACCTTAAACCTTACACCTTACACCTTATACCTTACACCTTATACCTATTTTAAATCGTGTGAAAATTAAAGGAAACGTCATAAACACTTGCCATAATATCTTTTTCTACTTTATCAAAAACCATATTTCTACGTTTATAAACCGCTTCAGCAACATCAAAGGCTTTTTCAATATTATAACTGGAGAATCCGCTTGTTCCACCCCATGAAAATGAAGGAATAAAATTTCTTTGAAAGCCAGAGCCAAAAACATTTACATTAACTCCAACAACTGTTCCTGTATTGAACATTGTGTTGATTCCACATTTTGAATGATCGCCCATAATAAGACCACAAAACTGCATGCCTGTATCAACAAAAGTTTTCCTGGGATAATTCCAGAGCTTCACAATATCATAAGTGTTTTTTAGATTAGAAGTATTTGTATCCGCACCGATATTACACCATTCTCCAATTACTGAATTGCCAAAAAATCCATCGTGGGCTTTATTTGAATAACCAAAGAATACTGAATTCACAACTTCACCACCTATTTTACAATAAGGTCCAATGGTAGTCGGGCCATAAATCTTAGCGCCCATCTTTAATACGCTGTGCTCACAAAGTGCCAGAGGGCCCCTGATGTTACAACCCTCCATTATTTCTGCATCTTTCCCAATGTATACCGGACCTGTATTAGCATTAATTGTACAAAATTCAACAAGCGCTCCATCTTCAATAAAAATATTCTCCCCTCCCAAAATATTATTAGTGCTGCTTATCGGTAAAGATTTTCTACCTTTTGTTATTAGTTCAAAATCCTGTTTTATTGCTTCATCATTTTTAGAATAAATACACCATATATCATGAATAAACAAAAAGTTAGTTTCAGTTTTTATCTCTTCTTCGATGGATTGTTCGGAACTCTCAATGTCATGACCTTTGATGTACATTGCAATTATCTGATCATCACTAACAATTGCCTGGTTTGGTTTTAAAGATTTAATTTCTTTAATTAGTTCAGGGTTTGGACACACGGAACCATTTATCAGTATGTTATCATCCATTTTTTTTATTGGATATTTAACTCTAAGATACTCCTGTGTGAGTGATGACGTTTGGGTACTAAGGTAGTGTTCCCATTTTTCGCGAATTGTTAAAATTCCAAATCTAATATCTGCAACCGGCCTCATATAACACAATGGAAGCAGGTTATCTCTTTTGTAGTCGTCAAAAAGAATATAATTCATTGAAAGGTTGAAATGTTTAGTTGTTTAATTGTTGAATTGTTTAGTTGTTGGTTTTTATGTTATTGTCTAGATTTATTTAGTTATTAATAAAAACACAAAGTTTGTTAATCCAATAACACGTCAAAAATAGAGATTATTTTCATGTCCTTGCATTGCAACAAAAATACTTTTTAACAGTTTGCTATTAGTTTTAAAGATAAAAGATATATTGATAAGTTGCTTTTTAATAATAGGGTCTAATCAGAAAACCCAAAAAAAATGCCACAAAAACACCAAATCACTAAAACCCACAAAACACAGAATACTAATTATTTTATTTTAGTGTAATTTAGTGTTTTAGTGCATTAGTGGCAAAAAAGCTTTTTGGACTAAGGACACCATAGCAATCAGAACCATTTATCGATTAATGCGTTTAATTTGTTTTACTTAATTTTGTTTTTGGAAAACGTGAAAGGCTTTGTATTATTTTCTTAAGAAACCTTGATTTGATGAAACTGTCAATTATCCTAGTAAATTACAATGTCAAGTATTTCCTTGAACAATGTCTTTACTCAGTCCGAAAGTCAATAAAAGATATTAAAGCGGAAGTATTTGTTGTTGACAACAACTCTGTTGATGGTTCAGTAAGGATGCTTGAGGAAAAATTCCCGGAAGTTGTTCTTATCAAGAATAAAACTAACGAAGGTTTTTCAAAAGCAAATAATCAAGCTATAAAAAGGGCAAAGGGTGAGTATATATTATTATTAAACCCCGACACACTTGTAGAAGACAACACATTCACAAGAATAATTTCTTTTATGGATAAAAAACCCGGGGCTGGTGGCCTTGGAGTTAAAATGCTTGATGGTAAAGGAAAGTATCTTGCAGAATCAAAACGCGGACTACCCACTCCTTCAGTAGCTTTCTATAAAATTTTTGGCCTTTCCAGACTGTTTCCTAAATCGAAATTATTTGGCAAATACCATCTCACTTATCTTGATAAGGATAAAATACATAAAGTTGATGTTCTGTCCGGAGCATTCATGCTTTTACGTAAAAGCGTTCTTAAAGAAGTTGGTTTGCTTGATGAATCTTTCTTTATGTATGGGGAAGATATCGACTTATCATATCGAATCCAAAAAGCCGGATACGATAATTACTATTTTCCTGAAACAAGGATAATTCATTATAAAGGAGAAAGCACAAAGAAGAGCAGTATAAACTATGTTTTCATCTTTTATAATGCTATGATAATATTTGCGAAAAAGCATTTCTCACAAAAAAATGCACGAGTATTTTCATTGCTTATAAAAATGGCTATATACATTCGTGCCGGATTTGCAATATTGAATCGTTTTTTTTTCAGTGCTTTCCTGCCTTTCCTTGATGCAGCAGTAATATTTACGGGTATCATTCTGATTAAAAAATACTGGGAACATAATATTGTTTATACTGAAGGGGGACATTATCCTTATACTTTTATTGCAGTTGCTGTGCCAATATATATTATTATTTGGCTTTTTTCAATCTATTTTAGCGGAGGTTATGACAGACCTCTTAAAAAAATAAAGATTCTGCAGGGAATATTTATTGGAACCCTGATAATTTTAGTAGGATATTCCCTGCTAAGCGAAGAGTATAGATTCTCCAGAGCATTAATAATTCTTGGTGCCTTATGGGCTCTGCTCACATTAATCCTCATCCGTTTCCTCATGCAGATAAATAATATTGGAAAAGTTATGATTGGAGTAGATCTAAGCAGCCGATTTATCATAATAGGCGAACAAACTGAAGCTGAAAGAGTTTCTGAGCTGTTAAGGAAAACAACCTCAAACCCTGGATTTATTGGATTAATCGGTCTTAAAGAAGATGAAAAACAAAATGAGATTTTTATTGGTCATATTGATCAAATAAAAGATATTATCTCCATATATAAAATAGATGAAGTAATATTTTGTGCCAGGGATGTTCCTGCTGAAATGATCATTGACAAAATGTCAGAATTAAATTACACACAAGTCCAATTTAAAATTGCACCCCCCGAAAGTCTTTCAATAATCGGAAGCAATTCCATCAATACACCTGGAGATCTGTATGTAATTGACATTAATTCAATTACAAGAACAAAAAACAAGCGTAATAAACGTATGCTTGATATTTTGGTTTGTTTGTCCCTCCTTTTGGTATCTCCAGTCTCAGTTTTTATTGTTAAAAATCCTTTAGGTTATTTATTAAATATTTTCAGGGTTTTTTTTACAGGTTACTCCTGGGTTGGTTATGCTGCTGTTACGAATGAGGAGGTAATGAAGCTTCCTCTCATAAAAAAAGGTGTTCTTGATCCAACATACGCCTTTAAAAATCGTAAAATTGAGGCAGAAGCTATTAGCAGATTAAATTTGTTATATGCTCGAAATTATAAATTCACAAATGACCTTAATGTCATCTACAAAGGTTTTAAAAGCTTAGGGGAATGAGTCATTGCTGGATAATGTGTAAATGATTAAATGCGTAAATGATTAAATGCAGTAAATGATTAAATGTAGTAAAATTTTTGCATATTATTTTCTTCTTTAGATTTCTTTTTTTATTACCTTTGCAACGTGCTATAAGAGACATTATGAAATTAAAGAATATACTGTTAATTACAGCAATATTTATTGCTATTGTTATCAATGGCCAGAATGCAACTTTCCATATTGGTCAGGGCGCTTATGTGTCTGTCCTTTCAGGGGCTACAGTTGACATTAAAGGCGATGCAATCATAAAGTCCAATGCATCAGGTTCAGGCTCTTTGCTTCTTGATGCCAATGGGAGTAGTGCTTTTAACGTATCCGGAGATACAGATGTTGAAGTATATTTAACTTATGATCAATGGCATATAATTAGCCCTCCTATAAGCAATGCAATTATAAACACTTTTTTGAACATCTATCTAAGGGAATTTGATGAAACGATTGATACTGCAGGTGGAGGAATATATTATCTGAATAACTGGATTTATTTATACCAACCGGTAACTACACCAATGAATGTGATGCAAGGATATTCGGTATGGAACCAAAATGCAATTGGAAAACATATTTATACTTATCCGGGAACACTGAACAATGGTTCATTAAGCAATAGTTCATTAACAAATTCCGGCCCCGGCACACCTCAGGGCTGGAACCTGGCAGGTAATCCCTACCCATGTGCTATTGATCTTGATGCTTCATCAGGTTGGAACTCCACAAATGTTGATGCTGCTGTATATTATTGGGATGTAAGCCAGTATAGAGTCTATAATGGAGTAGGATTGGGTAGTACTGGATACGGAACTGGTTCAAGGTATGTACCCTCCAACCAAGGTTTCTTTATAAAATGTAATAAAGTTGCTGGTGGCTCGATTAGTGTTGATAATAATGTTAGAGTGCATAACACCGCAGCCTTTTATAAAAACACAAAGTCTTTTGACGATTTTCTCAGGCTTAAAATTGAAGGCAATAACGAACAGGATGAATTAATTGTCCATTTCGACAGCAATGCAACTGTTGGATATGATGGTTTATTTGATGCCTATAAACTTTACGGACTATTATCAGCTCCCCAACTTTACACCTTAACACCTAACTTGGATAGTATAATGTTAACTATGAATGTACTGGATATTATTTCTGATTCTATGATTATACCTCTATGCCTTGAAGTTGGTAATACTGGCATTTACACTATCACAGCATCAGAAATCAGTACATTTGCCCCCGGTGTAAAAATATACCTTGAAGACCTGAAAACAGGCAATGTTACTAACCTCATGCAAAACCAGGTTTACTCATTTACTGCTGATACAAACGATAATAGATTAAGATTTTTATTGAGGTTTGATTTCATGACTAACTCTATTGATAAGCCTGAAGATGAAGATCCTTTTTATGTATATTCTTTTGATAAGAATATCTATGTTAATATAAATGATCTGGATGGCAATGCAAACATTAGAGTTTGTGATATACTTGGCCGTGAACTACAAAGTATTAAAGCAGATAAAGCAAGATTAAAGAAGATATCTCTTCATGACCAGCCTAATGCAATATATATCGTTATTCTGGAAACTAAACTGAGAGTCTACACTGAGAAGATCTATTTAAGATAATCTCAAATTCATTAATGAAGAAAATTATAAAAAGAATAATATATATTACTGCTTTTATGCTTATAAGTTCATTGGCAATCTCACAAGGCCCACCACCACCTGGCGGTGGCCCGGGCCCCGGAGATCCTCCTGTTGGCTCTGCCCCTGTTGGAAGTGGTGTTGTAATAATGTTAACACTTGCTTCTGCATTTGGAGCGATTAAGATAATAAATAACAGAAAATAAATTGGCCACAATCATAATACAACTCAAATGAAAAAGATATTTATACACCTGGCTACATTACTTGCGTTTTTTGTTTTCTCATTAAGCGTAATTAATGCTCAAAATGTTGGAATCAATGACGATGCATCAACACCAGATGCTTCAGCTATGCTGGATGTTAAATCTACAACCAAGGGGATATTAATACCCCGGGTTGATATTGCAGATCTTGCAACTGCTACACCTGTAACCTCACCTGCAACCGGATTAATGGTTTACAACACCAATTCAACTACCGGACCTGGTTTTTTTTACTGGGATGGTAGTGAATGGTTATCTGTAAGAGGAGATTGGCGTAGTGATATTCATGATACGGCAGACATACTAAGAGGAGAATGGGTAATTGATATTTCGGAACAGATATATGATTCGTTAAGTCCTTTCAGAAGTGAGGTAAGGGGATATATCTATGATAGTATTGGTTCTGCTCGTTCTGAATGGCGAACAAATATAAGTGATACAGCAAGCATATTAAGAGGAGAATGGAGAGGCGATATTCATGATAGTTTAAGTTTAGCGAGAGCAGAGTGGCATACTGACATAAGCGATACAGCTTCTATATTAAGGTCGGAGTGGTGGGCAGATATTTATGATACAGCTGGAATTTTAAGAAGTGAGTGGCGTTCAGATATAGCCGACACAATGAGTATAGCAAGAGGAGATTGGCGTAGTGATATTCATGACACAGCTGGGGTTTTAAGAGTAGAAATAAGGGAAACAATATATGACAGTCTAAGTCCTTTACGATCGGAAGTTAGGGGCTATATTCATGATACGGCTGGAGCATTAAGATCAGAGTGGAGAACAGATATAGCCGACACATTGAGTGTAGCAAGAGGAGATTGGCGTAGTGATATTCATGACACAGCTGGGGTTTTAAGAGTAGAAATAAGGGAAACAATATATGACAGTCTAAGTCCTTTACGATCGGAAGTTAGGGGCTATATTCATGATACGGCTGGAGCATTAAGATCAGAGTGGAGAACAGATATAGCCGACACATTGAGTGTAGCAAGAGGAGATTGGCGTTCA
>Ga0222627_1000020_pt1 | contig 147030 bp, 111 predicted proteins | sample AntAcemetageno93_FD_179859 | JGI IMG/M metagenome (GOLD analysis project Ga0222627, IMG submission 179859) | Saline water microbial communities from Ace Lake, Antarctica - #93 | ecosystem: Environmental > Aquatic > Non-marine Saline and Alkaline > Saline | place: Antarctica: Ace Lake... | reverse complement strand
GAACAGAAAAAAACAGCCAGCCAAGCTGTTAATAACTCTAAATTTATTGTTAATACAAGCAATTTTTCAAAAAAAAAAAGAAAGAAAGAAAGAGAATTATTTCTTATATTTGACACTGATTAGTTACGAATTATCAAATTTTTCTAAAATATAAGGTTACTATTTACTAATTTAGGATACTAATATCTAAGCTAGTCAAACCACCAAACTTTTCCAAAGTTTAAACTTTGGAAAAGTTTAGTTAAAATTATGGAACTTTTAATCCCAGAAAACTTCTATCATATCTACAACCATTCAAACGGAACTGAACTACTTTTTCGGGAAAATAAGAACTATATATTCTTTCTTAAAAAGTACGAAATGTATATCAACTCCATGGTAGAAACATATGCTTATTGCTTAATGCCAAACCATTTTCACTTGTTGGTAAGCATCAAAGATGATAAAGAAATTAGTGATCTTATATTAAAGAATAAATTTTCAACAAAATATAAAGCAAAAACAGATTCAAAAGAAAGGGAGAAATTAATGTCATTATTCATTAGCAAACAATTTGCAAAACTCTTTAGTTCTTATACTCAAGCATATAACAAAGTGTATTCCCGAATGGGAAGCTTGTTTATGAAAAATTTTAAACGTAAACATATAACAAGAGAAAGCTATTTTATCTATTTGATAAATTATATTCACCTTAATCCTGTGAATCATGGATTTGTAAATAAACCCTGTGAATGGGGATTTTCTTCATATAATGATATTTTATCAGATAAACCGAGCATATTAAAACAAGATTTTGTTCTGGAAAGTTTTGGGGGTATTTCAAATTTTATCGAATGTCATTCAAAGCCAATATAGATAAAAATTCTGGAACAAAGAAAAAGCACAAAAATCAAAACATTAAAATTGAGAAGAAAAGCAAATCAAATAAATAACATCTTACAAAAAGCAATATAACAAAAAATGTATTATCTTTGAAATATAGAAAACTACACTTTAACTTTTTTGTACAATCTGTCCAAATTTAGCTGAACCGAAACACTTCATAGATATTTAATAATATCAAATATAACAATTTTTCATCAAATCATAAAATATGATTATTGTCTTATTACACAGATAAACTGAAAGAAGAAAGTCAAGAAGGCCGGAAGACCGAAGTCGGAAGACGAAGCATATACGCTTACTTTTTAGCAGGGATAAAGCAACTGATGCCGGAGGCATCACATGTTTATAGAAAAAATGCAAAAAAAAATCATGTGACCCCGGCCGGGGTCATATATGATCATTCCGGGTTTGTTTGCTATAATCATGTTAACCCTCCGGGTTAAAAAAAAGAATCCCTTTTGTTGTTTCTAAGATTTTAAAGTCGAGATTTTCAGCCACTTCGAAATTTCATTTGCTTTGGATGGTACTGTTTTATCCATATGTGTTATGATCTGAATTCAAAACATAATTAATATAAAGCTGCTCCTGCTCCCGCCACTGCTACTCTACATTATGGATTGTCCAATTTAAACCAATCCAAAACCTTTACAGTCTGGTCTTCAGGATCATTCACATGCTTGAACTCATTATCATGTTTATTATAAACATATTCTTTTTCCCAGTCATGATGGTTTTTAGCAATTTGACTAACTGCATCAATTATGAAAAACAGTTCCTCATCAGTCATTGTTGGATGTATCGAAAGTCGCACCCATCCGGGTTTTTCTGAGAGGTCTCCCATTGTTATCCTGTCAGTGATCTCTTTCGATTGATCATGACTAACATCCAGGAGAAAATGCCCGTATGTGCCGGCACATGCACATCCTCCTCTCACCTGAACTCCAAACCTGTCATTAAGGATCTTAACAATAAGATTGAAATGAATATCTCTAATATAAAAGGAGATAACGCCAAGTCTGTCTTTAACGTTATCCGCAAGGATTTTTAAACCAGGTATTTTGGAAAGTTCACTAAAAGCAATTTTAACAAGTTGTTCTTCTCTTTTTCTGATATTTTCCACTCCCATCTGATTTTTTAGTTCTATGGCAAGTGTAGTTTTTATTGCCTGGAGAAAACCCGGTGTGCCTCCATCTTCACGAGCTTCGATATCGTCGATATATTTGTATTCTCCCCATGGATTAGTCCAGTCAACAGTGCCTCCTCCGGGGTTATCGGGAGAATAGCTATTATATAGTTTAGAATTAAAAATGAGAACACCTGAACTTCCGGGTCCGCCAAGAAATTTATGAGGTGAAAAAAATAAAGCGTCAATTTTTTCCATTGGATCGTCAGGATGCATGTTTATTTCGATGTAAGGTGCGGATGCAGCAAAATCAATAAGACACACGCCGCCATATTCATGCATGATCTTTGCCATCTCATGATATGGAGTTATTATTCCTGTAACATTTGAGCATGCAGTAAATGAACCTATTTTTACCTTCCTGTGTTTATATTTCTCAAGCTGTGCTCGTAACTCATCCGGGTCAACTAACAACCCTTTTCCGGGTTTGAGCTGGACAACTTCTGCAATTGTTTCGAACCATGAGGTGTGATTTGAGTGATGTTCCATATGAGTGATAAACACTACAGGTTGCTCAACTTCATTGATGCAATCTTTATTTCTCAGCTTCCCGCAGGATTTCAAACCCAACATTCTTTGAAATTTATTTATTACTGCTGTCATGCCAAATCCTGCTGTAATAATTAGATCATCATCTGTTGCATTAACATGTTGTTTTATCATTTTATGGGCAAGATGATATGACTTTGTCATTAATGTTCCTGTTTCACTGGTTTCAGTATGAGTATTCCCGACAAAGGGGCCAAAATCGTTTATTAGTTTTTCTTCAATAGGCATATATAATCTCCCGCTTGCCAGCCAGTCGGCATAGATCATCTTCTTCTTTCCAAAAGGAGTTTTAAATGTCAGGTCGTTTCCAATGGTGTTTTTTCGAAATTTTGCAAAGTATTTTTCCATTTGTTATATTTTCTGAATAAAAAGCTAAGATAGAAAAAAATCAAATTGTTTAAATAGGGAAGCTTAATCTTTGTGCAATATTTTACTTTTATCCTTATTCATTAATACCCAATAGAGAATAAATGACAATGCAAAACCTGTAAACCATGAATAATCATACAGGACTTTTAATGATGGAATAACCAATCCTACCAAGGCAATGATCACTCCTGCCAGCAATGCGAAAATGGCTTTTATATTAAATCCTTTTAAATAAGTATATACACCATTAAAATCGTACAGGCTTTTAACTGATAGATTCCTCTTTCGTATAATAAAATAATCGCATATTAATATACCGGCAATCGGCCCTAAAAGGCTTGAATATCCAACAAGCCAACCGAAAATAAAAGTCTCATAACTGTCAAGTAGTTTCCATGGCATTATTAATATCCCAGTTATTGCAGTTATTAGGCCTCCCTTGACGAAATTAAAATGTTTGGGAGATAAATTGGCGAAATCGTTTGCAGGAGAAACAACATTGGCAGCAATATTTGTAGTTAAGGTTGCAAATATTAGTGCTATAAGAGATATGCTGACAATAAACGGATTGTTAAATCTTGAAATAAGAGCTACCGGATCCCAGATAGCCTCTCCAAAAATTACAACCGTTGCAGATGTAACTGCGACACCAATAAAGGAAAAAAATATCATTGCAGGAGGTAGTCCTAAAGATTGACCTAGAATCTGAGATTTTTGACTTTTTGCATAGCGGGAGAAATCAGGGATATTCAATGAGAGTGTTGCCCAGAAACCTACCATGCCTGTTAAAGATGGAATAAAAAATTTCCAGAATCCTCCTATTGTATCAAATTTACCTGGCTGACTTAACATTGGTACAAATCCACCAGCAGTATTATAGGCCCATATCAATAAACCAATTCCGATCAATAACAGAAAAGGGGCAGCGAAGGATTCTAACCACCTGATTGACTCTATGCCTTTAACAATAAAGAAAACATTTAGTCCCCAAAAAAACATAAATCCCACTGCTGGAGTCCAGGAAAATTCTGATAATACAGGTAAGGCAAGCTTGAGAAGAGAAGTAACCGCCTCTCCACCTATCCATGTTTGTATGCCAAACCAACCACAAGCTACCAGTGCTCGTGATAATGCCGGAATATTTGACCCCAGAATTCCAAATGATGATCTGGCAAGGACAGGAAATGGAATTCCGTATTTTGTCCCGGGATGAGCATTTAATATCAGTGGTACTAATACAATGATATTTCCAAAACCTATTGTTAATAGTGCCTGCCACCAATTCATTCCTCCTGCGATCAGTCCACCGGCTAGCATATAAGTGGGGATGCAAACACTCATTCCAACCCACAATGCTGTGAAGTTATAAGTACCCCATGTACGTTGTGAGAGTTTTGTAGGAGCTATATCCTTATTGATGAATTTCTTATTCTCTATCGAGGAAAGATCCGTTTCTGTAATTTGGGCATTGATAAATTTTCTCATAAGAAAATAACTTCGTGCAGAAGTCAGGAAACGCAGATTAAATTAATAAAATGTAAACCCAAACCCAGGCCATATCAATGTTTAGTAATAACGAGCTTTCCGGATGTGTAGTTTTGGTTTCCCTTGTGATGGTAATCATAAAAATAATTACCGGAAGGTAGTACTGACAGGTCTATTTGTATTTCAGGTTTTGTTGCATCCAATTCCATCTTTTCTAGCAATCTTCCCTGTATTGAAAATATTCTGAATATTAACTCTCCATCATCGCTATATTCAGATAATTTTAAAATTATCTTACCATCTGTAGGGTTTGGAAAAATAAAACCGGTCTTATCTTTCTTTGTACCTGATAATCCGACCGATCCCACTGTAAATACAATAGTTGTTGAGTCTTGTATTTGAGGATTAGCACTCGGATGACGGAGATTGTAATGAAGTTGATATGTTCCATCACTTAATTGACCCAGATGAAAAGTATCATAGCTGGTACACATTACTGCTAACATACCTGTTGAAAAATAGGTATCATATTTTATATCAAATGCATTTATGGTAAGGAAAGATGAATCAAGCCAACAGGGACCACTTGTAAATAAGTTTTCGGAGATCAGAATGATATCATCCATACTTGTCGGATTAGGTGGGTAGATGCTAAGATCAATAATATTTTGACAATTTGCCTTATTAGAGTAAAGAATGCTAATACCAATCAAAATTGCAATGCTAAAAAGGATCATTAACTTTTTCATAATTTAGAATTTTAAAATATTAAGTTCCGGTTTCTTATAACTCCAAACTCATCACCAATCACTAATCACCAATCACCAATCACTAATCACCAATAGTCCCATCCCTAATCGTCAGTTTCCTGTCAGCCATATCAGCCAGTTTTTCATTGTGTGTTACAATTATAAAAGTCTGCCCGAATTTATCACGCAAATCAAAAAATAACTCATGCAATGCAACTGCTGAAGCTGAATCAAGGTTTCCTGAAGGTTCATCTGCCAGGATGATAGCAGGGCCATTTATTAATGCCCTGGCAACCGCCACCCTTTGCAATTCACCGCCCGATAATTCAGCAGGTTTGTGGTCGGCCCTTTCGGTAATTTTAAGGAAACCAAGGATCTCCATTGCCTTTGACTCAGACTCTTTCCTTGATTTTCCACCAATATATGCCGGGATGCAAACATTTTCCAGGGCAGTAAATTCAGGAAGCAGATGGTGAAACTGGAAAACAAAACCTATGGATCGGTTCCTGAATTCTGATAGTTTTTTTTCAGGTAATTCGTTTACAGAAATATTATCGATTATGATGTTTCCGGAATCAGCATTATCAAGTGTCCCGATAATCTGCAAGAGAGTTGTTTTTCCAGCACCCGACGAACCAACAACAGATATTAACTCTGATTTTTTTATCTCAATATTAATCCCTTTAAGTACTTTTAGGTCCCCAAAGGACTTGTGTATGTTTTCGGCTCTTATCATACTTTATATATCTTACATGCAAAGATAAAAAAACTTGCTTAGTATTTAACAATGATTAAATGCTTAAATGCGATAATGCTTAAATGATAAAATTTCCATTCTGCAAGGCTTATGGCAAATTAAAATCTAAAAAACTTTTTTTCTCTTTGGAAAAATAATAATTTTGACAACTTAAATCTAATTACGAATTACGAATTACGAATTACGGATTACGAATTATGAATTACGGATTACGAATTAAAATTAATCAACTCCAAACTCTTAATCCATTAACCATTAAGAATTAATTAACAATTATCAAATCATGAATCTACACGAATACCAGGGAAAATCGATTTTAAAAAGATATGGGGTTGCAGTACCGGAAGGACAAGTTGCAACATCTCCGGAAGAAGCTGTTAATATCGCAAAGTCAATTCAGGCATCAACAGGATCCGATAAATGGGCTGTAAAAGCGCAGATACATGCAGGTGGTAGAGGAAAAGGAGGAGGAGTTAAGATTGCAAAATCTCTGGAGGATGTTGAAAGTTATGCTGATCAGATAATTGGTATGATGTTGATAACACCACAAACTTCAGCAGAAGGTAAGTTGGTAAAGAAGGTGTTAGTTGAGCAGAATATTTTTTATCCTGGCGAGTCTGAGCCGGAAGAGTTTTATATGAGTATTTTACTTGACAGGCAGAATGGTAAAAATATGATAATGTATTCTCCTCGTGGAGGTATGAATATTGAGCAGGTTGCCGAGGAAACACCTGATGAGATATATACAGAGATTATTGATCCTGCTGTTGGACTGCAGGCATTCCAATGTAGGAATGTTGCATTCAATCTTGGTTTATCCGGTGCTGCACATAAAGCTATGGTGAAATTTGTTGCCGCACTTTATGCTGCATATCTTGGAGCTGATGCTTCTTTGTTTGAGATCAACCCTGTTTTTAAAACATCTGATAATAAAATATTTGCTGCCGATGCCAAAGTTGTTATTGATAATAACTCATTGTATCGTCATGCTGATATTGCTGCCATGCGTGATTTGACAGAAGAAGATGAAATGGAAGTTGAAGCCAGCAGGTTTGATCTGAATTATGTCAAACTGAATGGTAATGTTGGCTGTATGGTTAATGGAGCCGGTCTGGCTATGGCAACTATGGATATTATTAAACTTTCCGGAGGTGACCCGGCAAACTTCCTTGATGTTGGAGGTTCAGCAGATGCAAAACGGGTTGAAGCGGGATTTAGGATAATCCTGAAAGATCCAAATGTTAAAGCAATATTGCTGAATATTTTTGGTGGAATTGTGAGATGCGATAGGGTAGCGCAAGGAGTGGTTGATGCTTACAAAAATATTGAGGGAATAGATGTTCCAATAATTGTGAGATTGCAGGGTACCAATGCAGATGAAGGTAAAAAACTTATTGATGAATCAGGACTGCATGTTCACTCTGCCATAAAACTGCAGGAAGCTGCGGACTTAGTGTCTGAGGTATTGCAGTAATGATTTAAAAGACATTCATTGTCATTAGGTTGTCATTCAGTAGTCATTTGCTTCGCGTCATTCAATTCGTGTCATTTGTCCTTCGGGCGTCATTACGTTGCTAATAATAACCTTGGAGAGGTGATATATTTATGGAAAACAATCATTGTTGAAAGAATAGAGCTCTTTCGTAGTGATTTGATAAATCAAATAATTATCGGCAAATATCTTGGTACATTAAATATTTATACATATATTTGATGCAAAACACAATCCATTATTCATCATAAAAAGCACAATTATGAGAAGATTAATTTTTACTTTTTTAATGATTGCTTTTTTTCTAAACACTTTTGGGCAAAAAGCAACAATTACTATCAGTTATACTGCTACACTTAGTTCATTAAACGTGCAACTTGACAGTATAAAAATAACAAATGACATGCAGGGTAATGATACTACACTATACAGCGGAGATACTACTCTGGTTCTGGATTTTACTGTTGGACTGACTGATCATCAGATTGGCTCAAAAAATCTGGTTCTGCAGCCAAACTATCCAAATCCATTTATGTCACGTACTGTTTTTGATGTCTATATTCCTGAATATGGTGATATGAGTATTTATGTGTATGATATAAGTGGTAAAGAAATTGTAAGTTTATCGAATAATTATTTATCAGGTGTTCATTCATTCTCCTTTATCACAGAAAAGGCAGGCTTTTATATTTTAAGTGTAACATATAACAATAAAACGAGTTCGATCAAGATGTACAGTATATCTGATAAAACAGGCACAGGATATGAAATAAATTACCTTGGTAAAGAGAGATCAGTTTGTGTTCAAAAATCAGGCAATGCAATAACTGGTTTTAGCTATACTTACGGAGATCAATTGAGCGCGGTAGGTTATTATCAGTCAATGACAGATATTGTCACTTTTATTCCATTGCAGGATACAATTATTGAGTTTAATTTTCAAGGTACAATTCCATGCCCCTCAACATTAATAGATACAAGAGATAATAATCTTTATTCAGCAGTCCAAATAGGCAACCAATGCTGGATGTCTGAAAACCTGGCTTATTTGCCTTCAGTAAGTCCTTCAAGTGCAGGTTCATCTACAACTCCATATTATTATGTTTATGGTTACCAGGGAACAAGTGTATCTGCAGCTAAGGCAACAAGTAATTACAGTACTTATGGTGTTTTGTATAACTGGCCTGCTGCAATGGCCGGTGCTACAAGCAGTAATAGCGTTCCCAGTGGTGTGCAGGGAATTTGCCCAAGTGGCTGGCATTTGCCAAGCGATGAAGAGTGGAAAATCCTGGAAGGTGAAGTTGATAGCCAATACGGATATCCTGATCCGGAATGGGATGGTTGGGGTTGGCGAGGTACAGATGCAGGTGGCAATTTAAAAGAGATCGGAACAACTCATTGGGATTATCCAAATGTAGGAGCAACCAACAATAGTGGTTTCACTGCTTTGCCTGCTGGCCGCCGCTACAGCAATGGCTCGTTCAGCAATTTGGGCAGCAACACGCTCTTTTGGTCTTCTACGGAGAACAATAGCTCCCACGCCTGGTACCGATACCTGCATTACACCAACGCTGATGTGCACCGGGACGGCTACAACAAGACGGACGGTTTTTCAGTACGTTGCATTAAGGACTGATTGACTATCCTTGAAAGCTTCGCTTTCAAGGATGCCGAAAACTTTTTTTTCGGCATTTGTCTATTTGACTATTTGAAAATTTCCGCTAATACGGAAATTTTTTTGGATTCAACAATTTTATCCCTGCGCTTGTTTGGAGATAGACTGAAAATGGAATTTGTTGGTTGTGAATTGCAACTGGATTATCCAGTTGACTGGAGAATGAAATAGTAAAATTGACTTTAGTCAAAATGTTGATTTGGTTAAAACCACTATTTTTTTGAAACCTTTATCCTCCAGATGAATCTGGAGGCAATTCAAAATCTGGAGGCAATTTATAAAAGTCTTGAACCTGTGAACTTTTGAACCTGCGAACGTAACTCCACAATCCACACTCCAAACTTTTATATCTTTATCCGTCAAGTTCTTCATAAACCGAATTCTGACTGATAAATTCCGGCAATATCTCCTTCATCTTCCTGACAATACTGAAGTTATCCTGGGCATCGAATAATTCAACAAGATCATCAACCTGAAGTGCAATTTTATTGTGATCATAAGATTTGACTTTTGCGATCATTATTTGTGGATGATGTGTTGGTAGAGTGTTTTCCTCATCATTAAGTAATTCCTCATAAAGTTTTTCTCCTGGACGTAAGCCGGTATAAATTATTTGTATATCCCTTCCCAGTGTCAGGCCGGAAAGTTTTATCATTTTTTTTGCGATATCAACAATCTTAATTGATTTACCCATATCAAAAATAAATATTTCCCCACCTTTTCCTATTGCTCCTGCCTCAAGAACTAACTGGCAGGCTTCAGGAATTGTCATGAAATATCTGGTAACTTTAGGATGAGTAATTGTAATGGGCCCTCCGCGTTTAATCTGATTTCTGAATAGTGGTATTGCAGAACCATTAGAGCCAATTACATTTCCAAACCTGGTAGTAACAAATTTGGTTTTTCCTTTTTGATTTAGAGACTGTATATATATCTCAGCAATACGCTTCGATGCACCCATGATATTTGTTGGGTTAACAGCCTTATCGGTTGAGATCTGGATAAATTTGGTAACATTATGTTCTATACATAAGTCTGCTAAGACTTTTGTCCCTTTAACATTTGTTAGAATTGACTCTGAAGGATTATTTTCCATCATTGGAACATGCTTATAAGCAGCAGCATGATAAACAATATCAGGTTTACAGGTTTCAAAGATGGTATTCATCCTTCTTTTATTGCGTACATCAGCAATAACAATCTGTATCATGTTGTGTAATGATCTTTCCAGACATTCAAGCTCCATATGATGTAATGGTGTTTCTGCCTGATCAGTCAGGATGATCTTTTTTGGAGAAAACCTTGATATTTGTCTGACCAACTCACTTCCAATTGATCCTGAGGCACCTGTGATGAGTACTTTTTTGCCTGCTATTTCATTACTTATTTTTTTCTCATCAAGATTAATGATTTCCCGCTCAAGTAAATCCTCGATCTGAATGTCTTTGATTTGCTTAAAACTTAATTCACCGTTTATCCATTTTATTACCGGTGGTACATTCATGACCTTAGTGTTGTGTAAAAGGCAGGTTTCAATAAAATCTCTTTTTCTTGCAGGACTGAGGTTTTGAATGGAAAGAATCACATGTGAAATACTATTTGTTGAAAGAAGATAAGCTAGCTTGTCAGTATGATATATGTTTATACCTTCGAGTTTTTTACCAACCTTTTTGTTATTATCATCAAGAAACCCAACTATATTATGTTTAGTACCTGTATCCCGGTCGAGTGATTGTTTTGCAATAATACCAGATTCACCTGCTCCAATTATTAAGACATTTCGTTTTTCACGGGATATATTTGTTAATTCCATATATGCGATCTTAACTAACAGCCTGAAGGCAGTCATCGCAAAAGTTGTTGCAATATAATCAATAATAATAATAGAAAAAGGTATGAAGAAGTATCCAAGTATGAAATAATATGTAATGATATTAGTTAGAGCAAAGAATAAACTTCCCAAACTTATTATAAAAAAAACACGCAGGGCATCCCCTGTGCTTGTATATCGGATAATGCCTGCATATGTCTTTGCAATAAGAAAACTTATTACTCTTATAATCACAACATACCCAGTTACCAAAGGTAGCTCCGACAATTCATGTTGAGGTATATTAAAGTTGAATCTGAGTAAATATGCCAGAATTACTGAACATATAGTGATAATAATATCAATAGACATTATTACCCAACGCGGTGTACTTTGCTGAGCGAAAAACATATTTTCAAAGGTATAACAAAAATATAAACCATTTGTTGCTTTTTTTTAACACTACTTGATACTTCAATTTGTTTTTGTCTATTTTTGCAGGCATTAATAGTCATTTTTAGCAATTTTTAAAAAGCAAAACATGAAGAATACAGCCTTTACTTCTATTCACGAATCCCTGGGTGCCAGGATGGTGCCATTTGCAGGATATAATATGCCTGTGCAATATGAAGGCGTTAATATTGAACATGAAACAGTTAGAAAAACCTTAGGAGTGTTTGATGTCTCACATATGGGTGAGTTCTGGGTTAAAGGATTTCAGGCCTTGGACTTTATTCAGAGAGTAACCTCAAATGATGCTTCAGTTTTGACTGATGGAAAGGTACAGTATTCTTGTTTCCCTAATGGAAATGGAGGTATCGTAGATGATCTTCTGGTATACCGTGTTAACGCTGAAACTTATCTGCTGGTTGTTAATGCTTCTAATGTTGAGAAGGATTGGGAGTGGTGTACTAAACAAGCTTTAAATATGGGAATTGATCCTGATATTATACTTTATAATGCCTCGGATGAAATTGCTCAGCTTGCGGTGCAAGGCCCACTAGCATTGAAAGCCATGCAAAAGCTTACAGATGAGAATATACTGGATATGGAATATTATACATTTAAGAAGATTGATCTCGCAGGAATTAAAAATGTAATATTCTCTACAACTGGATATACTGGCGCTGGCGGATGTGAAATATATGTAGCAAATGAGGATGGGCCAAAATTATGGAAAGCAGTATTTGATGCAGGTCAGGAATTTGGCGTTAAGCCAATCGGACTTGGGGCACGCGACACATTGCGACTGGAAATGGGCTTCTGCCTCTATGGAAATGATATTGATGATGCAACAGCCCCAATTGAAGCCGGACTTGGATGGATAACAAAATTTGTTGAGCATAAAGATTTTATCGATAAAGAATACAACCTGAAATTAAAGCAAGAAGGTGTGAGCCGAAGATTAAAAGGATTTGAATTGATCGACAAGGGTATTCCCCGTCAACACTACGAGATATGTGATGCTGATGGAAATAATATTGGCGAAGTTACATCAGGAACGATGTCACCTATGTTGAAAGTTGGCATCGGAATGGGATATATTAAATCCGGATACACTAAAACTGATACCGAGATATTCATTAAAGTTAGAAATAAACTGCTCAGGGCAAAAATCATTAAATTGCCATTCTATAAAGCCTAAAGAAAAGTGGCAGTAGCAGCAGCAGTGGCAGTATTTAGTAAACACCACCTAATAAACTGAACAATCCTGAAACCAATTAAACATTAATAAATAACACATGAAATACTTTTCAAAAACAATCCTAATTATTATGAGTACAATACTGCTATCTTGCAGTTCGGAGGAGAAAAAAACCGCCACTGAAGAACCTAAAGATGATTTTAATTACCTGCTGGAACAATTTGCAGATATTAAAATTATGAGATACAAGGTTTCTGAATTTGAAGAACTGCCATTAAAACAGAAAGAATTAATTTATTATTTAAGCCAGGCTGCCCTTGCTGGAAGAGACATTATTTTCGACCAGAATTATAAACATAATCTTTGTATCAGGAGAACTCTCGAAGAAATTGCAAAGAATTATAAAGGAGACAGGTCATCAAAGGACTTTCAGGATTTTATGGTGTATACAAAACGGGTGTGGTTCTCTAATGGGATACATCATCATTATTCAACTGATAAATTTTTACCTGAATTTTCATCAGAATATTTTGCCGGGCTGGTCAATGAAACTGAAAGTGATAACTTTCCACTGGGGAAAAATGAAACCAAAGAAATGTTGATCGCAAAACTAACTCCCCTTATGTTTGATCCTGCTATCGATGCAAAAAGAGTTTGCCTTAATGATTCAATAGATATGATTGTGAATTCAGCAAACAACTTCTATGAAGGTGTTAACCAAAAGGAAGTTGAAGATTTTTATTCTGAAATGATGGTAGAAGGTGATTTCAATCCCATATCATATGGACTTAATTCCAAAGTTATTAAAGAGAATGGAAAGGTGATAGAAAAGGTATACAAACTTGACGGAATGTATGGCCCTGCAATTGAGAAAATACTTTTCTGGCTTGATAAAACAATTCCGGTTACTGAGAATAAACATCAGGTAAATTCTATTGGAAAACTTATGGATTTTTATCGGACCGGTAATTTAAGGACATTTGATGAATTTAATATTTTTTGGTTAAAAGACCAGACCTCCAGGGTTGATTTTGTTAACGGATTTACAGAAGTATATGGTGATCCTATGGGAATGAAAGCCACGTGGGAATCAGTTATTAATTTTAAAGATATCGATGCAAGTCGGAGAACAGAAATAATCAGCAGTAATGCGCAGTGGTTTGAAGATAATTCTCCAACTGATTCAATGTTTAAGAAGAAAAAAGTTAAAGGTGTTACTGCAAAAGTAATCACTGTTGCACAGCTTGGTGGAGATTGCTATCCGTCAACACCTATTGGAATTAATCTTCCTAATGCCGACTGGATCCGTAAAGATCATGGTTCTAAATCGGTGACAATGGAAAATATAACTTATGCTTACGATAGGGCTGCCATAGGTAATGGGTTTCTGGAAGAATTTGCCGCGACAGAAGAGGAGATAGAATTAAATAAGAAGTATGGGTATCTTGCCGGTAATTTGCATACCGATTTGCATGAATGTCTCGGACATGGTTCAGGCCAGTTACTTCCCAATGTTAGTCCTGATGCATTAAAAAATTATGGTTCTGCTCTGGAAGAAGCACGGGCAGACCTTTTTGCACTCTATTATCTTAATGATCCCAAAATGCTTGAACTTGGACTGATACCGGATATGGATGCTGCTAAAGCTGAATATAATGGCTATATTAGAAATGGCTTGATGACGCAGCTTACACGCATACAAGAAGGAAAAAATATTGAACAGGCTCATATGAGAAACCGTCAGCTGATATCGAAATGGTGCTATGAAAAAGGTAAGAGTGATAATGTTATCACAATGGAAAAACGTGATGACAAAACTTATGTTCAGATCAATGATTATGATAAATTAAGAAGCCTCTTTGGTGAGCTCCTTTCCGAAGTGCAAAGAATTAAGTCTGAAGGAGATTTTGAAGCAGGGAAAGAACTTGTCGAAGCATATGGTATAAACGTTGATCCAGTCCTTCACCAAGAAGTTTTGGGGCGTTTTAGGAAACTTAATTTGGCACCATACGGTGGTTTTATTAATCCAGTACTTGTGCCGGTTTTGGAAGGTGACAAGATAATAGATATTAAAATTGAGTATCCTGATGACTATACTGCGCAAATGATGGAGTATGCTGAGAAGTTCTCATTCTTGCCAACCTACAATTAGTACACAGAGTACTTAGTGTGCCTTGAGTATTTAAAGTTAAAATAGTGAAGTTCAAAATGAAGGTACTTCTGATATTCGACTGGGGTGGGACCGTTATGGTGGATTATGATAAAGAAGGCCCAATGTGCTTTTGGGAGAAGGTTGATTATGTTTCGGGAATGAAAACAGCCTTGTTGAAACTTTCAAAAAAATATTCCTGTTGCATTGCTACCAATGCTGATATGTCGGATACAGAAGCAATGATCAAAGCTCTGAATAGAATTAATGCAGATAAATATTTCAAGAATTTCTTTTCTTCCAAAGACCTGGATTATGAAAAGCCTGATAAAAGATTTTTTTTAAACATAACAAAAGAAATGGATGTTATGCCCGTTGATTGTGTTATGATAGGTAATAGCTATGCAAAAGATATAAAGGGAGCAAAAGATGCTGGAATGAAGACAATATTTTATAATGAAGATGATATAAGTGGGAATTTTTCTGATGCTGATATTGTTATTTCATCAATGGATAAATTATACAAAAGTGTTGAGCAGATAATTGATAGTGCATAATATGTTTAAAGATATTCAATACAAAATTCTAATAATATTCTCTGTTCTTATCTCTCAAAGTATTAATGGGCAGGAGAACTTCCCGGCCGACTATTTCCGTTCTCCTGTAGATATACCGATTTATTTGTCAGGTACATTTGGTGAACTCCGAAGCGATCATTTTCATACAGGTATTGATATTAAAACACAGGGTGTGCAGGGAAAGAAGGTCTTTGCTGTTGCTGATGCTTATGTCTCCAGGATAAAAGTTTCTCCCTTCGGATACGGTAAAGCAGTTTATATTACTCACCCCAATTCCTATGTAAGTGTTTATGGCCACCTGAGGAATTTTAATGATGAGATAGAAGTTTATGTCAGGAAATTGCAGTATGAGAGAGAATCATATTCCTTTGATGTAAGTCTTAAACCCGGCCAGATAAAAGTGCAAAAAGGAGACGTAATTGGTTTTTCCGGAAATACAGGGAGCTCAGGTGGTCCGCATCTTCATTTTGAAATAAGAGAAGAAAACACACAGTATCCTGTCAACCCAGTTAAGTGCGGATATGACATTACTGATAATATCCCTCCACTAATTTCATTGTTGAAACTTTATGTGATGGATGATCTTAGCAGTATCAATTATGAAAATAAGGATCGCACTTTCAATATTAAGAAATCTGCTTATACTTATAATTTATCAGAGGATGATACAATTACTGTGACAGGAAGTATTTCTTTTGGAATCCGGACATTCGACAGGCTTAATGGTGCTAATAATAAAAATGGCGTTTTTTCAATTGAACTATTTGTGGACACTTTATGTATATGGAGCTATAAAATGACAAAGCTGTCATTTAGCCAGGGAAGATATATTAATACTATGATTGACTACCCGGCTCTAATGAGGTCTAAGAAAAGAATTCAGCGTTCGTGGATTTCACCCAATAACCATTTAATGATTTATGATCAGGCAAGTAAAAATGGAACTTTTGAGTTTAAAACTGATAAAATTTATAATATAAAATATGTAGTTACTGACCACTTTGGAAATGCTTCAGAACTCAAATTTGTTGCGAAAAGTGAAAAAAGCACAGCTAACAATAATAATGGCCTTCATAAGATAAATGAAAAGGGATATGTCTTTCTCAGTGAAAATGATAATAGTTTTATTAGAGATGATGTTGTTTTGAAAGTGCCTGTAAATGCTTTGTATGAGGATATAATATTTGAATATAACAGCAAAAAAAGGTGTAAGTCTTGTCTGTCGAAGATATATCATATACACAATATTTATACACCCTTACATAAGTATGTTGAAATATCAATAAAGGCTGATACTCTTGTCCCAAAGGAGCTTCACGATAAGGTGGTTCTGGTTCAGATAAAAGAAAAAAATAAGAAAAATTCAATAGGTGGAAAGTGGGAGAATGGTTTTGTTAAAAGCAAGACCAGGTATTTTGGGGATTATACAATTATGCTTGACACAATTCCACCTAAGATCAAAGCCATTAATATTTATCCCGGCAAAAAGATTACTGGCCAGTGGACCATTAAAATAAGGATTAATGACGAATTATCCGGAATTAAATCGTTCAGAGGAACCCTTAACGATAAGTGGATTTTAATGGAATATAACGGAAATAATAATTTACTTGTTTATCATTTTGATGATAGAATTTTAAAAGGAGAGAATATTTTCAAACTCCTGGTGACTGATAATAAGAATAATAAGGCTGAGTACACTGCGAAGCTAATTAAATAGATCGCAAAATTTTAATTGCACATAAATATTTATGATACTGAGAAAGACGATTCTAAATATAAGCTTTTTACTTTTACCTCTTTCTATACTTGCTCAGAATGCAGGATATGTTAAGCTTAGCGGTCAGGTTAAACTGAGAGGTAGTAATAATGAGCTTAAAGATGTAAGCCTGGTAATTTTTTCAGGAGGTGAAAAGGTCAACGAAATAAAAACTAATTCATCAGAGACTTTTCAAATAAGGCTTGAATTTAATAAGAAATATCTGGTTGAAGTTAATAAGGCCGGGCTTGTTAAACTTAAATATGAAATCGTTACTCAGCTCCCGGAAAGTGAATTTAACAAAATCCATCCTTTTTATCTGAGGGTATATTTGTTTCCAAATTATCCCGAAATGGATATGAGTATTTATGGAGGCTTAAGCTCAACAATAAAATATGATAAGTCATCAGGGAAGTTTGCATTTAATTATACCGGTAGTGAAAACCTGCATCAGAGGATCGTTGAAAATGACAGAGTTATCCTTGGCGTAACAAAACAAAAACTTCAGGTATTTGAGAATGCTAAAACTGAGGGCAACAGAGCTTATGACGACAAGCTTTTTAAGGTTGCTTTAAGTGAATATTCCAAAGCCTCCGGACTCTTTCCAAAAGAATCTGCATCATTGTTTGTCGATAATCAATATATTACAAACAGGATAAGAATGTGTGATAAAATGGTTGCCGAGGCTAAGCTTAATCAGGGGGAATATAATAATACCATTACTGTGGCTGATAAGTTATTTGATGCAAAAGAATATGAAAGAGCCAGGGTTTCATACCAGAAGGCTCAGAGTTTAAGGCCGGGCGCCACCAGGCCTACTGAAAGACTTAGGGAGATAGGAAAGTTCATAGCCGATAATAAGGTACAGAATGTTTTGTATGATGTGGCATTCGAAAGTGCTATGAAATGGCTTGAATTGAAGGATTATGAGAAAGCCCTTGGTGATTTTGAACAAGCCTCATTGATAAAACCTGATGAGGCACTTCCAAAAAGAAAGATAGATGAATTAAAGAAGATTTTGGCAGAAATAAAAGCCAAACATGAATCCTACGACAAGCTGATAGTACAGGCAGATAATACATTTAATGCTAAAAAGTATAAAGAAGCCAGATTGGTTTACCTTGAGGCTCTGAAGATATTTCCTGATGAAAAATATCCTCAGAACAGAATCAACGATATTGATATTATTCTTGAACAACTTGATAGCCAAAGCGAACAGCGAAAAATTTATGATGGATTAATAGCCGGCGCTGATGCTATGTTCAATGATTATAAATATAATGATGCAAAGATTAAATATCAGGAAGCAATAAAAGTAAGGCCTGCTGAAGAATATCCTAAAAACAGAATTGCAGAAATTGACGGAATTATTTCAAAGATATCAGCTCAGCAGAAAGCATATGAAGAAGCAATAGAAAACGCTGATACATATTTTAATTCGGCTGATTATACAAACGCTATAGGCCAGTACAATATAGCTTTGGGTCATAAGCCTGATGAGGAGTATCCGAAAAATAAAATTGCAGAGATAGATAATATTCTTGCTGAACAAGTATTTCAAAAGGCAAAAGATAAAAACTATGCGGAGGCTATAAAGCTTGCTGATAGTAGTTTTGAATTGAATGATCTTGCTCAGGCAAGAACACACTATCAAAAGGCAAGCGAAATAAAAGCTGAGGAGGATTATCCAAAAGGAAAAATATCTGAAATTGATAAGATACTTGCTGAAAGAAAATCTGTTAACGACTCTTTCGATCGCGCTATTGCTAATGCCGACAGGCTTTTTGAAGCAGAAGATTATGGGAAATCCAAATCTTCCTTTGAAGAAGCATTACAGATCAAAGCCGAAGAAAACTATCCAAAGGAAAAAATTGCTAAAATAGAGTCAATTCTGGCAAAACTCAATATACAACAGCAAGCTTATGATAAGCTTATTGCTGAAGCTGATGGATATTTTACCGCAACGAAATATGGTCAATCAAAACAGGCCTATCAGGAAGCCCTTAATGTTAAGCCTAATGAAGCATACCCGGCTGACAGGATCAAGGAAATAGATAATATGCTTGCAGATGAAAAGTCAAAGCAGGAATCTTACGATGCTGCTATAGCTTTGGGTGACAGTCAATTTAATGGCAAAGAGTACAGCAAGGCAAAAGATTCTTATAACACAGCATCCGGATTAAAACCCGATGAAAAATATCCTAAAGATAAACTTAATGAAATAGCCATATTACTTACTGGTATTCTTGCACAGGAAGAAGCATATGCCAAAGCAATTACTGATGCAGACGAAAAGTTTAATGCGAATATTTTTGATGAGTCCTTAAAATCATATCAGCAAGCCCTGAAAATTAAGCCTGCGGAAGCATATCCGGGTGAAAGGATAGGCGAAATAAATAAGATCCTTGCTGATATCAAAGCAAAAGAGGAAGCCTATTCGGAGGCTATTTCTATGGGTGATAAAAGTTTTAAGTCAAAAGAGTACCTGCAGGCCAAAGATTTTTATTTAAAAGCTACTGAATTTAAACCTGATCAAAACTATACAAAAGAAAAACTTAGAGAGATTGAAAAAATCCTTGCAGCAGAAAGATCACAGCAGGAATCTTATGACAATGCAATAGCTAATGCGGACAAATTATTTGTGGCAAAAGATTACGAAAAATCCAGGCCGGAATATGAATCTGCATTAACTTTCAAGCCAAAAGAAACTTATCCCAATGAAAAGATAGAAGAAATAGATAATATCATTGCAGATATTAAAGCTAAACAAGAAGCATACGATAAAGCTATTGCCCTGGGTGATGAAAAATTTGCAGCTAATGATCTGGTGAAATCCAAAGAATCCTATCAGGAGGCTCTTAGTGTTAAGCCTAATGAAGCATATCCGGCTGATAAGATCAGGGAAATAGAAAATATTCTTGCAGATGAAAAGGCAAAGCAGGAATCTTACGATGCTGCTATAGCTTCGGGTGATAGTCAATTTAATAGCAAAGAGTACAGCAAGGCAAAAGAATCTTATAACACAGCATCCGGAATAAAACCAAAAGAACAATATCCTAAAGATAAACTTAATGAAATAGCTATATTACTTGCCGGAATTCTAGCACAGGAAGAAGCATATGCCAAAGCAATTACTGATGCAGATCAAAAGTTCATTGCAAGGAATTATAAGAGTTCCAGGGAATCATATGAGGAAGCACAGAAAATTAAATCCAATGAAAAGTATCCTGGAGAGAGGGTAGCTGAAATCGATAAAATACTTGCTGAGATAAAAGCAAAACAAGAGAAATATGATAATTTTATCGCGAATGCTGATGCACACTTTAATGCTAAAGAGCATGAGGACGCGATACGGGAATATAAAAAAGCTTCTGAGGTCTTGAGTGCAGAAGAATATCCAAAGAATAAAATTAAGGAAATTGAACAGATACTTGCAGATCTTAAAGAGAAAAAAGATTTGTACAAGAATGCCATATCTTCAGCAGATCAAAAATTTAATTCTAAAAAATATATTGAAGCAAAAGCTGATTACCAGAAGGCTTTGGATGTGAAGCCATCTGAAGGATATCCTGCAGCACAGATCACAGAGATTGATGATATACTTACGGAGATCAAACGTATTAATGATGCCTTTGATAACGCAGTTAGTGCCGGAGCTAGTTTGTTCAAGGCAAAAGAATATGAAGATGCCAGGGAAAGATACCAGAAAGCTGCTGAGATAAAACCTGATGAACAATTTGTTAAAGATAAGATCATTGAAATAAATAATATTCTTCTTGCAGATCAGGAAGCCAGACAGGAAGCATACGATAAAGCTATTGCTACAGCAGATGAATACGCTAATGTAAAGGATTTTAAAAATGCACTGAAGGAATATGAAAATGCCTCAAATATCAAAACTTCAGAGCAATATCCTAAAAGGAAAATATCAGAGATAAAATCAATTTTCAAAGAAGAGGCAAGATTGCTACGTGTGAAATATGATAAAATTATTGTTGATGCTGATAAGCTCTATGAGACCAGGGTTCTTGATCTGGCGATTTTCAAGTACAAACAAGCACTATTAATTCTCCCCGATGAGAAATATCCCAGGCAAAAAATCGATGAGATCACACGTTATATAATTGATAATGCTATTGTTGATGTAAATAAGGAAACCATGCTTATCCAGGCAAAGTCAGAGAAGAAGTTTGCATTCGAGCCTGTTGATATCAGGGCAAGAAAAAGTGCATACATCTTCCTGAAAATTAAAAACCTGAGCAATAAACCGTCAAAACTCTTTCTTAATTACGGTAAGGATGCAACTAAAAGTGGTGGGATAACATTCGCTCTTGAAGAAGATGATGTCATTCAGAATTATATCATCAGGGTGAGTGTTCAGGATAAATGGTTCAGGATTGATAATAACTGGCTCAGTATTTACCCACAGGGCGGTGATGTTGAGGTTTCTTCGATTAGGATCTCCAAAGTTGAGTAGTTAATTAGTTGATTTGTTTATGTGATAATATGATAATGTGAATTATTCAGTAGGCAGTTTTTTTATATTGCCTACTGCTGACTGCTGTGGATTGAGAACTGGCATTGTTACTGCCTATTTTCTTCTACCTTATTACTATCAACTTCCCTTTACCTAACACCTGCCCTTTACTCCTCACCCTATAAAAATACATACCATTCCTGATACTCGCCAGAGAAACTCTAATTGATGAACTTGATATTTTATATTGCTTAATTATTCGGCCATAGCTATCAAACAACTCAAAAAATAAATGGTCATTAAAAACTTGGTTTATCTCAATACTAATGTTTTCTGATGCAGGATTTGGAAAGATATTTACTTCTTGCACAGCCCATATTGGTTGGTGATCTTTCATTCCAACAATTACACATCCCGGAGTATCACATCCCAGACTATCGGTTTTTACAAGCCATGCTGACTGATTTGTTGGAGTGTAGTAGTTCATATAATTCCCACATGCAATAAATCCTCCATCTGATGTTGGTTTAATATCATAGAGGAAATTTAGTCCTTTCGGTATTTGTGGCAGGTATGAATAATCTCTGTGCCACAAACTGTCACCATTTTCTGTTAATTTCATGATGAATGCTTTCCTTCCACCATTATTGCCAATTGTATCAACTACATTTGATATTCCAACAATAATAATACTATGGTCATCAAGTTCTAAAATATTACGTACAAGGTTTTCCCTATGAATTCGATAATTCTTCTCCCATAATATTTGTTTAGATGGTGTGATCTTTAAAACACTTATTTCTCTTTTTGCAATTACAGGAGGATTTTCTTCATAAGCATATGAGTAACCAACAATATAATTACTGTCATAAGCTAAAGCAACATAGGCAAGCTGATCAGAATATTGTCCTCCTAAGAATTTTTCCCAGATAACATTTCCATTTTTATCGGTTTTTATTAAATATGCATCTTGCGCATAATCCACACCGGCATGTCGTGAATCTCCACCAATTACATATCCTGAATCAGGTGTTTGTATAACTGAGAAAGCTCTATCCACAGTTGCAATATATCCATAAGTTTTATACCACTTTGTATTACCGAGGCTATCAGTTTTTATAAGAAAAACATCCGAATCATATTGATGTGAGGCATAAATTTCTCCAACAATAATAAATCCTTTATCATATGTTTCTTTTATATTCTCAAAGGCCAAATAGTCAGAAGTGTATGGGCTTATAGTATCGTAAAAATATTTTAACCATGCTGTATCACAATTTGAATCAAGTTTCATTAAGTATGCATGCCAGAATCCAGTTGAATCCATTATACCTCCTATTATTGCAAAACCATCGTCTGAAGTATTTATCATCGGAGTAGTAAATCCAATAGTATACACTTCACCCGGTACACCATATGATTTTGTTATTATCTTTCCACCATACATAGGATGTTTTTCTATGTATAATTGTTGTTGATAACTCGGTACAGTATCATAAAAAACACCAGCAATATAGTAGTTTGAATCCTTTTCAATTATACCATAAGCAGCACTGACAAGATATTGTGAGCTAATTTTATTAAAGTATTCTACTTGTGAAAATACTGGTTTTATAAACACAAATAATAAAAGAACAAATAGTGTTAATTTTCGTAATATCATTGTTTGTTAACATTAAGCTTCTCGGTATCAATTATTACTCCATCACCAATAAGATTGATTAAATACAATCCAGGCTTATACTCCCTTATATCAATCAGTTTCTGGCTTTTTTGTTCTCTTAAAGGAAAAGAATGAATAATCCTACCAGCAACATCCATTACATCAATTCTGAGCTCACTAAAAACTTGTTGTACATGATAATCCAAAGTGAAGTAATCATTTGCAGGGTTTGGATAAACCTTAAGGTACTCAATTGTTCCAGATAATGATGTTGGTTTTGACTGTGGAGAGTTTCTTAATGTTAATGGATCAGGAGGTATTGGTTCTCTATACCAATATTCAGGATCCATGTTTAATTGTTCAAGTAAACTATTTGCCCAGACAGCCGGGTAATGCTTGCAATTATTTGCGATGCTTTGCAATGTATCAATTTGTATCGAATCAAGTTGAGTAACATCTAAAGAGTCATTTCTCATGTCTTCTAAAATTGATAAATAATCAATATAATATTGATGAGTTGTATTTTGTTCTTCGGCAAGATTAAATTCCAGTGGGATATTATTAATTACATTATTCATTTGCTGGTATTGACCTTCATTAAGGTATAAGAATGCCAATTCATATCTTAAATTAATTTCATCCGCTTGGGATAAAAGGTTCTTAAGACTATCTTTAGCCCAGACATTTATAGTATCGTTAACAAAACGTGTTTTTAGATCATCAATAATCATTTTATATTGATGATAATCATAGGTAACAGCTGCTTCAAGATGTTCTAATTGTGAAGCATATGTGGTTCCTGCCAGTATTTCATCAATCCATGATTGAGGAAGAGGATTTAATCTATTATATAAAGCATCCATCACATCTTCTGACCTTGTTGAATGTGGATTTGCAATCATTATGAGTTTTATCATTAGAGATGTTAAAACATCTTCATTCTGTATTGCTGCAATTAAAACATCATCTGATAAATAAGGTGATTCGAGTAAAAGGTCATTATATAACTGATAGGATTCAGGTGGAAGGGCTAGTTCTACCTCAAATTCAAGTTGCTCAGTATTACCTCCATCTTTCCAGATATCTAAAATGATCAATGAGGAGTTTTTATTTTGTTTTGCATTGTTTAGATCTGAGTACATTTGTGATATTGGAATTTCTGAAGAGGCTGATGCATCAGGATTTGATAAACATACTTGTTCATAAATATAATTATATAGAGTCGGAGCTAGAGTTATATTGTCTGAATAATATTTTGGTATCCATGCCGGATCTGTCCCATCATCCATGTGATGATAATAAATAAAATAGTTACAATCCCTGTTATCGTAATCCGAATCAATAGCAATACCGGTATGAGAAAAGGTGTTACCGGCAGGAGATTTATCATCCAAAGGATCATTATAACCTTGATATTCTGCAATGCCCCTGAATATAGAATTTGGATCAGAAAATCTAACATCAATATCTTGTGAGTTGTTTTGATTTTTGTTGCATTTGATCTGAAGTCCTGTACTGTATTCGAGACCGGGATCTGGTAATGACCGATTGTCATTCAATGCTAGAATCCCACACTCTAAATCATGGAAATCATTCTTATAAATTTCATTTGGAGGATCGTGAGAATTGTTTATTATAGCACCATAGGTTGCCGACTGTGTTCCAAAACCTGTTAATGCATAAAAATCATTTTCTTCAACTGTATATGCATTACACCCATTAAGATAAAGTCCATAGGGTTGAATGTCAACATATGGGTCATTGTAAGTATCAGAATAATAATTGTATATGTCAGGTATTTCATAACTGTTAAAGGTAATGGTAGCATTACTAACACCATTAAGAAAAATTCCACGGTATACATCTTTAAATTCCGATCTTGTCACTGTTAATGGAATATCCGGTTTAGAGTTCATAACACGTATTCCATAATTGAGGCCTTCAAAATGATTCTTTGCATAGGTGCTACAGGGAGTATAAATATCTAAACAAATTGGATTTACATAGAATGATGCATTATAGGCCAAAATTCCATCCGTTCGCATAGCTATATCTGTGATGGTTGAATTATCTATAAATGTATTAGCTAATATCTGTATTCCGTCAACCTCCCACAAATGGATAAAGAACGGAGTTATTGTACCCAATAAATGATCATCATTAATTTCGAAAAGGCTGTTCTTGATATAACTAACATTTGGAATAGTTGTATTTGTTGAAGATATATAATTTGTATATTGCCACATCCAAACACTCATTGCATTATTTCTGAATACAGCATCATCAATCCTGACAATTCCACCACCTTTGAATAAAGTTGTTCCCATTACTGTAACAGCCAATTCAGCATTAGAGATTGTTCCTCCACTTTTTATTTCAAGAACTCCCTGATTAGTTTCAGGGATTTGGCTTAAGTTAGGATCACCTTGAACAACTATTCCTTGCCAGAATCCATTGCATCTGCTTGTCAATGTACCTCCATCAACAATTAGTTTAGCACCGGGTTCAATTACTATTTTTGCTATAGGAAACAATGAAATATTACTGCTTATAGTTAAAACATTCCCAGATTCAACAACAATGTCGCTATTTATGAGCAAATCAATATCCCATAATTGATCTGAATCAATAATAAGGGGTGTATTTGATAGGATGCAATCTTCTATGGGAATAAGAGTTTCAAAAGGAATATAATTATGTGAAATAACTGTAACTGATATTTCTCCGGATGAAATAGGTGTAATATTATCAAAGATAGCAATAGCCTGATTATTAGCATCGCCAAATATAATTTGAGATGCAAATACCTCATTTTCTTTATATAAGCATACAGTAGCTTGTTTGTTTACTGCGATATTATTAATCGTTACTTCAATGTGATTATTTTCGTTCATAAATACGAATGAGGGGTTGATACTCACAGTAAAATATTGGGGGAGCGCAGTCCACATTTGAGTTTCAGGTCCACCAATAAGATTATGGGAATATCGTAAATAGTGGTATGAATAATTTTGCTTTGAAATTAATTCTGACACACCAATATGTGAATAGAAAGGTTGGTTTAGACTTAAAGTCAATAAGTCTGCAAATTTATTATATAGTTGGGAAGATAAAGTGACTTTTCCATCTCTTGTGTTGCCAAGAAAAGCAATTCCTCCAGCTAAGTTATTAACAGTAAAACTTTCCCCACAGTTTCGTGCCCCTTGATTACCTGTAGATTTTGTTCTATCGAATGGAGTAATAACGCAACTAATTGAATAGATTACAAAAGGATGATTGTAATTTGTAAGGTTATCCAAACCATCATTTATTTCCGGCTCTACATCATAATATTCATAAGCATCTTCTGCATCAAGTTTCCAGTAAGGTTGTGAATTTATCCCTGCACTTAAAGTTGTTACACCGCTATTTTGTCCTCCTGTTCCTCCATGACCGAACCAACTCATCAGCCCGTAATAATTAGAGTTCATTTCGGCAATAATATCTGCTCCTTTTGGAAATGTAGGATTATTGCTATAAAATGACGGTATTTCTTCCCAAATTGTATGATTGAATATAGGTAAATGACCTGCCACATTTCCTGCCTCATCATCTTGTTGCAACTGGTCAGCCTGAAACATAAAAGACTCAGTTAAATAAGATAAATTTCCATTACCGGGATTCTTTTCATAAATCAATACTTTTTGAACCCAGTTTGATACATCCTGGGATGATGAGCATAATAAGCGACCTACAAAAATTTCGGGGGAATAATGCGGATCATCATTATTTGGTTCTCCCCATCTATTATCATGGTCAACGTTCCAATTACCTGTGAAATCAGCAAAATATAAATCAGTTGGAATAATTTTATACCAGTCTGTTGTATTGTTGATAGCCCATCCATATCGAATAGGCATTACATAAGCATCACCGGCTAGAAGTGCCCAAACCATACCGTCCTGATAGGCATCATAAAGATACTGACGGACTTTACCCGCATCATCATATATTTCATCACCGGGAAAAATTAAATCACCTGTATAATTATTTTTAATATCTTCGATTGTTACAATGCCAATATCTATTCCTTTCTTTTTCTTCCAATCAATGAAATCATCAAAGGCATTTATGTATGCAGCCGGTGTTATAATTGCGTATTCATAGGATGTTAAAGGACCTCTACTTATTATATTAGTAACAAAATTTGGTAGTGTTTTGTACAAGTTTATATCTTGTGTATTTTCAACAAGATTTGATAGAATTACGTCATATAAGGGTTGATTATTTGAAAGCCTGTTGATGTTGATAATTCCATTGGGATAATTTGATGTCAAAGTAATGTTTATTTCAATGGAAGTGAAGAAATCTAATTGACCTGTTATAGGGTAGTACTCAAATGGGCAAATTGCCAGAGTTAAAATATTATTATTACCGTCAAAATAGCCCTGGTGATCAAACACCACTGGTTCTGCCGGCCATTTATTTGGAGAATTATAGATCACTGTATCCGGAATAACAAAATCGGGTGTTGGACAGCCGGAACAAGTTGGAATTGGGTGTTGAGCAGGATAAATTTGATAAGTTACTGAAAAGCTTTCACTTGTTATATTTGAAAGTGTAATATCATCAACAGTTTGTCCTGACGGAATTATTAATTTAATGTATTTCACGGGTAATGCAGGTTTTCCTGTATCGCTTACCTGATAAAAATCGGGCAAGGATACTTTTGTATAAGTATTTCCATCAGGTGCTGCTTCATTAGTAAATAAAATGTTATTAGATGAAAACTGTACAGTGTGATTGATTTGAGATGCTACCAAAAATGGGATCATTACAATCATAACTAAAATGCTGGATCTTAAATTTTTCATGATTACTATATATTTTTTAGATTGTTTTAAACTAATTGATTATTAATTTACCCTCAATTGGCTCCGAATTATTTCCTGATAATTTATATATGTAAACACCCGGTTTATAATCACACTTGAATATCTGTATATTGTTTTCACCATGAAGATAGATATGTTTCACTTTTTTGCCAGGTATATTGAATATTTCTACAATGGAATAATCACCTTGCGCATTACTGAAATCAAGAGTACTGATATCCGTTACAGGATGGGGGTAAATTTCTACATTTGTTTTGTTTTGTATAAGATTATTTATCCCTGAAAGAACCGGGAAGCAGTTACTATAATCAGGATTTAAATACTTAATAATATCATCCTGATTAAAGCATATTAATTTCCATATTCGATAACCGGTTGGTTGCGATATAATTGGAGAAAACAGCCCGCGTGTGCTGCCAATTCCTTCAATCCAATAATCATAATAAAGCGTAGAAAAATAAAATGTTTTACGATAGTTGTTATCAATGAGCATTGAATCAATATGGTCGATTACCAGATAACCCTCAGGGCCTATGCTATCCATCCCAACAAAAACAGTATCACCAACCGATTTAGAAAAATCATAAAGTACAACTTCTTCATTTCCGGTGGTACCTGGATAAGCACAATTACATCCAATAACAAATATTCTTTTCAAACTATCCTCCCGGATAGCACCGCAGTACTGTCCGGTAATTAATGGGTAAACAGTATCGTTCAACAAGTAAATTTTATGATATAGTGTTGTATTTATAATTGTATCACCTGAAATACCGTATTGATATGTTTCAATTATATCTGGTTGCTTACTGGTAAAAACCTCGCTCCAGATTGCGTTGGAATCAGGAAATGGGTGGTATTGTTGGGATATTAGCTCATTTGGCAAGAGCATAAAGAGAAATAAGACGCCTACTAAAAATAACTTTATGGGTTTCATTTTTATTGATTATATGTTAATTTAACAAATGTAAACAAATTTTAGTGTAATGTCAAGTAATGAGGTAAGAAAAACTTAAAAACAGATATGGAACATCAATTTCGTATCTATTTTATTAATTCTTATTTATATCTCTGTATATTAATCAATTAACTTAGGAAAAGTAATACAATTGTTAATAACTTTTTAGTTATCAATTTCGCATGGTAGTAGTTTTACTTGCATGTTGAGGAAGGATTAAAATCTGGAGGCAATTCAAACTGCCAACTGCAGCTGCCTACTGGTGGCTGGTGACTGAGAACTGCTACTGCTCCTGCTACTGCCAGTATTCCTGTCGATTGGAAAAAGTGTTGATTAAAAAACCAATTCCCCTGTTGCTTTTTAAGTTCTTATATTTATTTTTGTGAAATGGAAGAAACAATCTTTATCCTGGATTTTGGCTCACAATATACCCAGCTTATTGCTAGGCGGGTGAGAGAGCTGAATGTGTATTGTGAAATTTACCACTATAACTCCTTTCCTGAGATTAATTCTAATATAAAAGGTATTATTCTTTCCGGTAGCCCGTTTTCTGTTAGAGAAGAAGATCCACCTATGGTGGAAGTGTCAAAATTAATTGGCAAAGCTCCGATACTTTCTGTTTGTTATGGTGCACAATTGATTGCACTTCAAAAAGGAGCAGATATCCTTGCATCAAAGATCAGGGAGTACGGAAGAGCTAATCTGGATTATATTGATACCTCATCCGAACTGATGAAAGGGATGAGTCAGGGATCACAAGTATGGATGTCGCATGCAGATACTATACTTACTTCTCCTGAAGGGTTTAAAATTATTGCAAGTACAGCGGATGTTAAGATTGCAGGTTATTCAATAGAGGGTGAGGATGTTTACGGACTTCAGTTCCATCCGGAAGTTTATCATTCTTTTGAAGGAAAAACTTTACTTAAAAATTTTATTGTAGATATTTGTAAATGTTCACAGTCGTGGACACCTGATTCTTTCATCGGATCAACTGTTAAGGAACTTAAATCCTTACTTGGAAATGATAAAGTTGTAATGGGTATATCAGGTGGAGTTGATTCTACGGTTGCAGCAACATTATTAAATAAAGCCATTGGCAATAGCCTTCATTGCATTTTTGTGGATAATGGATTGCTGAGGAAATTTGAGTTTGAAGCTGTTCTTGAGTCATATAAAAATATGAATCTGAATGTGACAGGTGTCGATGCTGCAGACCGTTTTATTGATGCTTTGAAAGGGGTTACAGAACCTGAGCAAAAAAGAAAGATCATTGGTAATACTTTTATTGATGTTTTTGATGAGGAAGCTCATCGTATTGAAGATGTAAAATGGCTTGCACAGGGTACGATCTACCCTGATGTGATTGAATCGGTTTCCGTTAAAGGCCCATCTGCAACTATTAAATCACATCATAATGTTGGCGGACTTCCTGATTATATGAAATTAAAGATTGTTGAACCACTGAAAAGTTTGTTTAAAGATGAAGTGAGAAGGGTAGGTGAAGCACTCGGAATAAATAATGACCTGATATCACGTCATCCATTTCCCGGACCGGGACTTGGCATAAGGATACTTGGTGAAGTCACCCGGGAAAAGATCAGGATATTACAGGAAGTGGACCATATTTATATTGAAGGACTTAAGAAAAATAATTTATATGATGAAGTCTGGCAGGCTGCTGTGATCTTACTGCCGGTGCAATCTGTCGGGGTTATGGGCGACGAACGGACTTATGAGAATGTTGTTGCTCTGAGAGCTGTTGGCTCAACAGATGGAATGACAGCCGACTGGTCGCAATTACCTTATGAGTTTCTTGCAAAAATATCAAACGAAATAATCAATAAAGTAAAGGGAGTTAACCGCGTGGTTTATGATATCAGCTCAAAACCTCCTGCTACAATTGAATGGGAATAATTAAATCAGAGGTAGTTGCAGTAGCAGTCAGCAGTAAAGTATGGCTTTGAAGGGATGCCGACAGATTGCTTCGTCGCTTCACTCCTCGCAATAGTCATTCTTCGCAAATGATGTCATGAGGAAGCCTGTTTGAAAAAAGAATTTGCGAGGGAGGAACGACCGAAGCAAACTAACTCGAACTTGCAGAAACTTATTAAAAAATGACTTTGCGAGTTACGCGACTTGGACATTGACTGAAGAAACACTGAAACCTGAAACTTAATAATGTGTTTAAATTAAAATTACTTATTAGTATTGTATTCTGTATGTCTCTTGGCGTTTTAATGGCACAGGAGAGCCTGACTTTTAACAAGTCTGAGAGAACGGAGACTGAGGATGGAGTGAAATATTATGTCCATACGGTTAAAAAAGGGCAAACCTTGTATTCAATCTCAAAGGTTTATGAAGTTAGTGTGGAGGAGATCATAAAAATAAATCCGGATGCGAAAGATGGATTAAGAATAGATCAGGAGCTCTGGATAGTTTTTTCCATTGAAAGTGTGAAAGTGAAATCTAAACCTGAGACTGACGAGGACTTCGTTTATCATATTGTAAAAAAAGGAGAAACTTTTTACAGCATCTCCGGAATATATGGTATCAGCATTGAAAAAATTAAGGATGCAAATCCTGAACTGAGCTCAGGCCTCCAGGAAGGGGCATATTTAAAGATCCCATTAAGCTTTGACGATCCTGAGAAAACAGAAACTAAAACTACCGCTGCTATTGATACTACCCCTGCAACTGCTCCTGCCTTTGCTATTGATACTGCCACTGCCACTGCCACTGCCACTGCTGCTGCTACTGCTACTGCCACTGCTACTGCTACTGACACTTTCTCCCTTGGCACCACAGTTTCACAAACTGATACTATTGATTACGTAGTTCATAAGGTTAAAAAAGGTGAAACTGTTTTTTCTATTGCAAAAGAATATTTACTGAATGTGAAGGATATTTATGCTCTCAACCCCGGAAGCGAGAATGGTATTCGGAAAAAACAGAAGCTGAAGATACCTCTTATACCCTTAGGGGAATACGAAACTGTTCAAAAGGATACAAGTGCCCGGGCTTTTGAAAAAGTGCTCAAGGAGGATAACATTTTACTCGATAAGCTGACTTTTTGCGACAGCCTAACGTATGACAAAGAATTCCATATTGCATTAATGATTCCTCTTTATCTTGAAGAGATTGATAGTCTTAATGTTGATGACGAAGCGGAAATAATGCCTCCGCAGTTCTATAAATCATTTAGGTTTCTCCCTTTTTATCAGGGACTGTTATTAGCTGTAGATTCACTCGAAAAATCGGGCTTTAAGGCTTGTTTGCACGTTTATGATGTCACCGCTGATACTGTAAAAACCCTAAAGTCCCTTGAAGATACTGTAATGAAGAATATGGATATGATAATAGGATTAATGTACAGCGGTAGCTTTAATGTTGTTTCACGTTTTGCTAAAGCAAATGGTATTAATCTTGTAAATCCAATTTCTAACAGGAGAGAGATAATTAAGGATAATAAGCATGTGTTTAAGGTGATGACATCTCCGGATACGCAAATTGGGGAACTTGCAAAATATATTGTAGATAAATATCACGACGAAAACATTCTTATAATTTATAATACCACTGAAGAGCAAAAAAATAATTTAGCTAAGCTGGAACTGGGGCTGAACAATTCTAGCCAAAGTATGGATAATGAGTTTTCTTTTAAAAGCATCTCCTGTAATCATTGTAATGTTAAGAATATAAAAGGATCTTTATCAGCAGAAAAAAATAATATCCTAATTACCCTTTCAAACGATCAGGCATTTGTTATAAATTACCTGAGGCAAATGCATACTGTGCTGGATTCATTTAATCTGGTGATCGTTGGCAGCCCTTCGTGGAAAAACTTTAGAAGCCTTGAAACAAAATATCTCCTGGATCTTAATCTTCATCTGTATTCAAATTCATTTATCGACTATTCAGATGAAGATGTAAAGATCTATATAAAAAACTTTCGCTTAAAGTATGAAACAGAACCAAATGAATATGCTTTCCAGGGATTTGATATTGGATTTTATTTCTTTAACGCTTTAAAAAAGTATGGCGAGTATTTTGATGTGTGTATTCCTTTATTCAGAGTAAATTCCCTTCAAACAGAATACTATTTTAATAAAGAGGGCAATGATGGATATGAGAGTTCATATCTGAATATTTATAAATATGAGGATTATAAACTGATTGATGCCCGAAAGGTTTCTGAGCCTGTTGAAGAAACCATTGAAGAATAATTGTTTTTTTAATCAGTGTAATCTGTGGCAATTTTTTAGCCAAACTTAAGTTTTTCAGCATACACTCCTTACTCTTTTTATGGATTTTCAGCCTGCTTCATGCTTTGCTCTTATAGACTGTTTTTAAATGAAATCAATGTGTTACGAAACAGTATAGCCAGTACCACACCCATTAATCCTCCCGGAATAGGAAGAATGGCACCTGCAATATTATTAACGGAATCAACATTAACACCTCCTCTTATAATAGGTACTAGTCTGTTGGGATCTTTTTTGCTTGGTATTTCCTTAACTAAGTTGGAATAAATATCAATGATACAAACTCCGGGCTTTAACCATTCGGCTTGAACATATTCAGGATCTTTTGTTACAACAATCAAATAATCAGCTCTTTTACAGTGTTCTGCCAATTTTCGGGAAGTCTTATTCACAAAAGTAAGTGCACAATCATCCGGGACAACTTTCATAATTGCTGTCCGGGCTACCATATTTACTAAAGGGTTAGAGAAAAATTCATCATCCATAACCAGAACCCATTCCTGATCTTTTTGAATTTGCACATCTCCCTCTTTTAATAATTCTAATAAGGCTGCAGGTAAGCACATTGGATATTTGTTTATATGAATATCCGGTATCAGCGTACCAATCATATTTTGAGGATGGAATCCTTCCACCTCTTTATCAGGATCAATTTTATTTGATATACGAATCGGGTTTAAATGTTTAGGCAAAGGTTGAAGAACAACAATAGCATGCACATCTTTATTCTTATTTAATTTTTCGATCAGATCAAATAATTCATCTTCTGCTGCATGCTCAGTTTTTATTTCCTTGAAAACATTAAATCCCGTATTTTCTGCTAATTGAACATGAAAAGGAATATTGTATTTAGCCAGGGGTACTGATGAAAACCCGATAAATGCAATTCCTGGTACTCTATTATGCTTTTCCTGAAGCTTTGATATCTCCTTTTTAACTTCACCCAGGATTTTTTCCTGAAGGGTGTTTCCTTTTAAAATTTTTGTTTCCATGACTTTTCTCCTTTATTTTTATTAATAAATTATTGAATTATTATTTTACTTAAAATCGCACACCAAAACCTCCACCAATAAACAGATGGTCAAAAGTAACTTCGGTTTTTGGTAATGCATCCAAAGCTGGATCTGTATTGAATGGGCCGATTTCTGCATTACCCACATATCTAAATTGGCTATTTAGTTCAAAAAAGAGAATTGACTTTCTAGGGAATCTTATTCCCAAATCAATTATAAAGCCAAGTTTCGTATCCTTATATTCATCATAAGCCCCTTCTGCATGGGGGCTGCTTTCCCGTGCCTTTTTGAAATTTAATGAAGGCCCAATGCCAATTCTTATGATATCATATGGGTTGACTGAAAAAATTGGAGAAATATAAAAGACTGAATAATCTATGCTTATGAGGTGATCCCCCCCCAAAGAGCGCTTGTTTCCATTTGTTCTGCCGAGATTTGCCATTCCACCAGCAATTCTAATTGAAAATGGAGACTTTAGATTATATTTTACACTTAGCATCCATGAAGGTATAGAGTGGTTAGTATATGGATAGGCCTTACCTGAATCAAACCAACCAACTCTTGTGTGAATGTTAAATCCATAAACATCCATTGCCTTTTCTATTTGTTTACTTGGGCCACCTATCTTCCATCCAAGGTACATGGCAACTGACCATTTCTTAATTTTTAGTGTGCCTGAACTCTCGTATTTTTGAGCAGGTGCTGCAGTTATCATAAAACTGCTGATCAATAGAGTTAATACTAGTTTTTTCATGACTTTTCTCCGTTATTTCTATTAAATGGTTTATTTAAAATAATTACTTACTTAAAAGCGCACACCAAAACCTCCACTAATAAATAGATGATTAAAATTAACTTCTGTTTTTGGTAATGCATCACGATAAGGATTTTCATTAAATGGTCCAATTTCACTTTTACCAACATACCTGTACTGTCCATTCAGTTCAAAAAAGAAAAGAGACTTTTTGGGGAATCTTAATCCGAAATCAATTAAAAACCCAACTTTCGCATGCATATATTCAACATCATCCTCTCCATAATTGTAGCTGCTTTCCCAGGCCTTTGTGAAATATACTGAAGGCCCAACACCGATTCTTACGATATCATTCGAATTGACTGAAAAGATTGGAGAAATGTTAAAGAGTGAATAATCTATGTTTATGTAGTGGCCCCATGTACCAATCTTATATCCATGTGTACTGCCCAGGTTTGTCCTTCCTCCAACAATTGCAATTGAAAATAGAGATTTTAGATTATATTTTGCACTTATCATCCATGAAGACTTAAAATTAGTATATGGATGGTCTGTACCCGACCCCCCAAACCAGCCACCTCCTGAGTGATAGTTAAATCCATAATAAACCATTGCCTTTTCTATTTGTTTACTTGGGCCACCAATATTCCATCCAAGGTACATGGCAACTGACCAGTTCTTTATTTTCAGTATGCCTGAACTCCCGTCTTTTTGAGCAGGCACAACAGTTATCATAAAGCTGCTGATTATTAGAGTTAATAGTAGTTTTTTCATGAGTTTTCTCCTTTTCTTTATTTGTCAGTTTATTTGAATTCTTAGTTTATTTCACAATATATAATTGATTTTTTTCTTCAAATTTTAAATATGCAAACGGAGACCAAATCCTAAAACCCATCCGGAAAAATTTACTTTGGAAAGGTTGTTATTATATAAATTGTATTTGTCCTGGCTTATTTTTACAGACGGCATGATGCGTATATCTGACTTTAATTGCATTGAAAAGCCCCGTGAAAAATAATAATCATAGCTGCATCTCAAATGACCTGCTGGTCTATTTGATTTTTTAGAATCAAAATAATTTTCAATTAGGATCTTGTTTAAACTGAGCCCGGCACCAATTGCAAACTCACCTCTTTTTGAAAAATTTAGATATTTGTATACAGGTTTTGGTATATAATCCATCGATATTCCGTAAGATTGATTTATCTGTTTTATATTATGTTCGCTAATTCTAGCAAATTTTTGATAGAAAAGACCTCCCCTGAAATGTTCCCAAATGCTGTAGTTGATTTCAGCTCCTAGATAACCCTTATGAAAACTAGATATTATTCCATCATAATTATCTTGTGAAGCTTTTGAGTATAAAGTGATCCCTCCCAAAAATGACAAGTGTAATCCAGGGTTCTTTAATATTTCTGATGTTTTGCTAAGCTGTGTAGACTCTTCATTAATGTTACTTTTAATGTATCGATTTAACTCAGGAGGTTTGCTTTCAGGGAAAGAACTATATTTGTTTAAATTCGGTAAAGCCTCTTTATATATAGCTTCGTTACCATTAATTATGAATTCGGCTCTCTTTTGGTTGGGTGAGCTAAAAATCCCACCGATTATAGCAGAGGGCAAACCAATCCCTATCATTCCTGCTACCCCGTATACAATGGGTTCAGGGTTAAACAAACCATCACCACCACTTGAACCAATAAGTCCAGCCAACATTCCTACACCTCCTCCAATTAGAAATCCCAAACCGAATCCTTTTCCGAAATTGCCTTTTTTCCGTACGGTTATCTTATTTATCAACCTGTAATCAAATTTTTCTGCGGATCGATTAATTCGATTAATATTATGCCAGTCGTAAGGCCTTGATTCTTTCAACAAACTCAGGACTTGCTCATTCGCATATAATAATTTTCCTTTAACATAGATATCACTTGTTAGATATACTTCTGTATATTCTCGTTTTCTTTTCTTTTCCAGTCTCTTCATTTCCTCCAATTTTGGTAGATCAATAAAGGGAGTTTGGTAGATGTCAGGAGGAAGTTTCTGTTGTTTGATACCTATCAATTCAAAATTTCCAATGTAATTTTTTAAGGAATTAAAACCCCTGGATCCTAAAGTTAATATGGTATCATTTAAAACAGCACCCGCTTTCTGCTTTATCTTTATTTCGTAAACATCTTCAGACAATTTGAATGTTTGTGCTGATTGAAAATCAGAAATTCCGGGAAACAGATAAAAATAATTACGGGAATTGCTGTCGATGATGCTTGTAATTCGTGGACTTAATTCAATGAGTTGAGATTGCTGCTGTGCATAGGACACCATAGGAAAAGCAACAATGGAGATGATAAATAGTAAGGTAATGAGGTTTTTGAGATTCTGATCAGATAATGGCTTATTCGTAATAGTTTTCATGGCAGTAAAATTTTGGTAAAAAATCAATGAACTGAGACAAAATTAATGTCGGAGAGAAGCATATCAAAACGAATTTTTCAAAGAGCCTTGGAATAATTAGATGATTTCAATTATTTACCAACCTGAAGTTTGTATTTTAGTAATATATGAAAATTTTATATTAAAAACGAGTGAATAAGTGATTTATGCAAATACTCTTTTTTTTATTATTAGTTTTTGCAAAAAATAACTATCTTTGAATCAAATACTAAAGCCATGGAACTACAATCGTTACTTTTTCAACAGATCAAAGAAAAAACACATCCCCACTTATCTTTGGTGGACGAAATCTCAGAATTGTTAGAAATAAGTTATGATAGTGCTTACCGAAGGATAAGAGGTGAAAAAGCTTTGTCGATGGGTGAACTAAGCAAAGTGAGTCAGCATTTTGATTTTGTGGTTTATGCTTGATTTATTGAAGTAGCATCTCTAAAATTTGTATTATACCTCTCTTGTCAATAGGTCTGATGTTTTTTAAGTATGTTCCATCTACGCTATTAATACGCAAAGTATCTTCAGCTAATTTTTCCATCAAAGATGGGCTTATTTTATAATTGGATAGCCTGGAAGAGATTCTTGTTTTCTTAATCCAGTATTCTAAACTATTAATACAATATTTTGCTTGCTCGGTTATATTATTACAAGATAAATTCTGATTAAAAAGGACTCTGTTAAGTTGAGCAATTCTTTCGGGATGTGTTTCAGTGTCAAAGTTCATTTTAGGTATAAGAAGAGCAGCTATCCCATTTCCATGTCGAATCGAAAAATGCCCACTCAAACTGTGTTCTATATAATGAATGGGATAACTTCCGTTAAGACCATCTAATATTCCTGATAAAGACAAAGTTGCACACCATGCAAGTTGCTCCCGTATAATCAAATTATCAGGTTGAGAAATGGCAAATGGCAGAAGCTCAATTATTGTCTTTAAAATAGATTCTGATAATCTATTGTGTATTGTTGAAGTTTCACTTGTTGATAAATAAGGATCAAGTACATGGCAAAAAGTATCTATTACTCCTTCTGCAAATAGCTGGGGTTGAACCGTTATACTCAGAGCTGGGTCTATTATGGCCAATTTCGGAATAAGAAAAGTGTGGAATACCGAAGATTTTTCTTTTATATCAGGATTATTGATTACAGCTCTTGCATTCGCTTCTGATCCAGTTGCCATTATAGTTGGGATACAAATGCATGGCTTAGATCCTTTGATCTCTTTTAGTTTATTGTGTTTTACAAAATCCCAAATAGAACCCCCATTAACTGCCAGCATGGCTATACATTTTGCAGAGTCCATTACTGATCCTCCACCAAGACCTATAACAAAATCAACGGGAACTTTTCGAATGTATTCAGCAGCCTGATCAATTACCTGATAGGATGGGTTAGTTTCAATTCCTTCAAATAAGAAGGACTGAATGGATAATTCTTTAAGTGTATTGAGAACCTTATCTAATATGCTATTTTTTTTAACAGAACCTTTCCCAATAACAATAAGACATCTTTCTCCATAATCTTTAACATGTTTTAATGATGATTCCAGGATATTAGAGCCAAACTCGATTTTAGTTGGTAAATAAAACTGTGTCTTTTTCATTTTCTGCTATTGATATAATGCTGTCTTTATATTGATAAGCTTTTACTGAATTATATATTTTTTGATCGTACAAAGGTTCCGACAACACTCTTTTCTTTAAAAAAATCACTTAGAATATTATCAGTTAGGCCATTCCCTATGAAACATCTCTTGCAATAGCATGAAATCTCAAGGGCTAATTCAGCTTTTTTTCGCATACCACCACTAACATCTTTTTTATCATTTTCAGATTTTTTTAACAAGCGAACATTTTTTGGATTCAATACCGGGATTATATTTGAGCTTGCTTCATTATTCGGCTTGGGGTACTCCAGATACACTCCATTTACATCACTTAAAAAAATTACATTTTCGGGTTCGAGAGTTTTTGTAAGTAAAAGAGTTATCAAATCACTGGAAAACACTTTAAAACTACCGTCTGGCAGAGGTAAGAGATCTCCGTAAAACACAGGTACGAGTCCATTTTTCAGCATTTTCAATAAAATGTCTTTAAGTCCTATGTAATTCAGATGGTTTTTTGATTCATCATAAAAGTGCAAAATGTCAAATGGAATTGCAGGAATTGAAGCAGATAAAAATGTTTGTACTACATGCTGATTTAGTTGACGAAGCGAGTTTTTTATATTAAGTGCTATTAAATGTTCATTTTTTGTGAGTATGCCATTATCAACATAACCATATTTTATTGCAGGGGGTTTCCCAACTTGTCCTGTTCCATGAATTAAGATACAACCTTTGTAAAAAGGATATAATTCTTTAGCTAATCTCAATGTGTTTTTTTTATTAAAAGAAGCTTTTGAGGATGTATCCGTTATTATAGATCCCCCTAATTTTATAATGTGTTTTTTCATTTTTGAAAATGAATTTACAGGATAAAATACTTCATTATATTTTTCTTTCCACTACATAATATGCAAAGTCCACAAGAAGAGATTTATATTCTTCAGAGATTTTTGTTTTTTGAATAATATTGCAAGCCTGGTCAATATATTTATCTGCTTTTTTTCGGACAATTTCAAAAGCTCCATATTTTTTTAAAATATCTATGCCTTCTTTCAAAATCAAAGGATCTGTAACAGAACCATCTAAAATTTCCAATAACCTGGTACGATCTTCATTAGAAGCTTTTTTTATTGCGTGAAGAACTAAAAGTGATCTTTTTCCTTCTGTAATATCTTCCCCAACAGTTTTGCCCCAGGATTTTAATTCCGGCTTTAAATTCAAAATATCATCAATGAATTGAAAAGCTATACCAATCAATGAACTGTATTGAAAAATAGCTTTTAAATCAACATCGTCTGCTCCTGCTACAATAGCTCCTATTCTTGCAGCATGTCGATATGTATATGAACATGATCTGAATAAAATGTGTTGGATATATTCATCTTCTGGTATCGAATTTATTTTTTCCCTGGTCCACCCAAGATCCAGGGCAGATCCTACACTGGTTATATAATGTTCCCACAGCAGAGTTTTATAAAGCTTTAATATTATTGTTTGGTCTAAACACATTTGATCATTTCGCAATAATCGTAATGCATAAAATGTCATCACTGAACTAGCATTTGCTGCTCTGGGAATTCCGTATATGTGGTGTGAACTAGGATGCCCTCTTCTTAATAAAGAAGCATCTGCAATATCATCAAGCATTAAAGAGCAGGAATGTATAATTTCAGAAATGGCTAAGATGGGTTTAAATCGATTAGGGTTACCACCATATCCTTCAATACATATACAGCATATAAGAGGCCGGAAAAGTTTACCCCTGACTTGTAAATATTGTCGCATTGGTTTAGACATCGCTTCCCTGAGCTTCGCCAAATCTATAAGGTGACTATTGCTTCCAATTATCATTTTAAGTAGGTCTTGCTCAAAATTTTCCGGTATAACTTCATCTATTTTGCTGCTTAAATAATTAATTTTAGCAGAGTAATATTCCTTTAGCTTAGGTCGCATCCAATCTCTAAAATCTGCTTTTTGTTTTTGACTCATAACAAATCAGCCTTTGAATAATTATAGTTTCTCAATTATCTATTCATCAAATAGACAGTATACGATTTAATTAATTTTTTATACTTCTGTTTTATTGGAAGCTGCCTAAGAGCATTAAATGCTTTATTTTTAAATTCATTCAATTTTTGTTGTGTATATTTAATTGAATCAGCTTTTTCTATCAATTTATTAATTTTTTCAGCAGAAGGATTATCAGAAAAAATTGAGGGATTATTGAAATAAACTGCAGTATAAATACTGAGGTAATTACTAAACATATTAAATTTATTAGCTATTGGCTGATCTAAGTGTTTCAGCCACCGATCAAAAGATAACAGGTCTTTTTGTAATTGTGTAGCAATAGATATATTTTTTGTAAATAAATCAAATGCTTCAACAGATGATTTAACTGGTTCTTCTTGTTGTAATATCAACCATAAAGCACCAGGAATCTGTAATTGTCGCATGTTTATCAGATAAGCAACTGTGTAATATTCCTCTAAACTAATTTTAATGTCCCCTTGTTGCTCCCAATATAGTTTCAATCCATTTCCAAACAGGGAATTAAAACCAATGGAAATAAAACTATCAAGTAAATGGAATTGCTTTTCTTCACTAAATTCAACTTTATAAGATAACAAATTATGTGAAGCAAGAGTGATAAGAGCTATAGCAACGTTTCCAATAATCGAAACATCCAAATGTGATTTATCCACAGTATATCTCTTTTCCGTTGAGGTCCACTCCTTAATATCAAAAAACATTTCATTACTAATGTCTAATATTTCACCAATACCAATCAGGGATTTATATTTGACAATATTCAGCCCTGCTGCCTCTAAAAACAGGCTACTTCCCAAACAAAATATTTTCTCCTCCCTTTTGTCTATATATTCATGAATAGGATCAAAAAATATTTTTTGTAAAATGTCAAGATCCCAAGTCAAATTAATTTTGCCAACAAGATAATTCATTGAATCAGACGTACATTTAGGAGGAATAATTTCATAAACTGATTCTTCTAATAGAGTTTTTTTATCTAAATAATAATTATACAAGAGCTGATCCATTTTCGTCTTCTTATCCACTGGCTTCCTGGAAATTTTGATTCGAGTTTTCAGCTTCTCAATTCCTTTCTTTTCCATAGAATATTCTAAATATAATTCTTCGCTGCCAACCCAGTATTTTTTACATACCATAGCCAACAAGTCCAGATCGGATAAATTATCTGTAAAAAAATAACTGTTTTTCAAGTCAATACCCTTTGTTATGAAAAAATCAACCACCTTTTTCTTTTTACCTTCACCAAAACAAATAAAATCTGGCTCCTCAGGTGACAGATTATGATTTATTATCTTCGATTTAGTAGCAATTATGTTTCCCTTTTTAATATTAAGCTCTGAACCAATAAGAGATACTAATTCCAGGGGAGAACCAGATGCAAGAATAATTTCGAGTCCATTTTTCTGAAACTTGCGTATTTTGTTAACAATTTCAATGTTGAACTTGTTTTTCACCTCCTCATGAAAGCATTGTCTCCAGTGCTTTCTAAATTCTTTTATATGGAGTTTGGATAAAACTATTATAGCTTCTTTTATAACTTCAGAATAATGACTATCTGTTGTAGGGTATAAACTACACTTTTTATTAAAAGGAATTAAATCACTCTGTTTGATAAAATTTTTACCATAGAGATATTGTATAAATATTTTTGTACAATTCCCATTAATAATAGTTCCATCAACATCAAACAATACAGCCTGGTTGTTCATAAGCTTGATTCGTTTAATATGTGTACCTTATTTGATAAAAAGCATCAATATTTTTCATTCATTTTGTGTATTCATATTTCCGTTGATATATTCAATTTGCTGGTTGTGCCTAATTCATACAACAAATTCATGTCTGATGATTTTAGAGGAATTATGAGGATTGACAGCTCTTGCACAGGCCATAAACTCTTTTACTTTTTCCAGACTTATACCTGACTTCCTATCTTCATTGTCACAAACTTCACCCCTTATTCCAATTATATCGGGATTTAATCTGGCAAGATCTTCTAAATGTTCTTTTTTAATTGATCCGGCTAAAGCAACATACATACCAGAATCATGAGAAAGATCAATAAATTCTTTTATCTGGTCAAGATTCATAGCATCCAATATGTTTTTGCCATCTTTAATAGCGGTATCAACCATCACAACATCTGACCCAGAGTCTTTAGCTGCGTTTACCAGATCTTTATAGGGAACACCGCCAAATCGCATATAATCTGCATAACCAGCTGCAACAACTATAGTATTTTTATTAACCATTCTAATTGCACGTACAATACTTTTCATCATATTAAAAGCTTCATCATAATTTGTTGCCCCAAGCATCCCGGCTTTAATATATTCCACACCACATGTGGCAGTACCAAAAGCTGCTAATGCGGCTGTTCCCGGTTTATAGGATAAATCACCCAGGGCGGCACTACATAGTATACCAGATCCTTTAAACTCGTTTACAATTTCTTTAAGTACCCATGGAAATTGTGCACCCAGAGATCCCTCATGTGGATTCTTAATATCCAGAATATCAGCTTTTCCTTCTACTGCTATTCTAGCTTCTTCTAAGGAAACTATACTAATTAGTATTTTCATAATAAAGGTGTTTTTTTAGTTTCTTATTATATTTCTGCATTTTTAAATTGATGACAACCTTCTTCTTTCATTGCTTCTATGGACTTATTTATTGAAGAAGAAAGTACATTCCCAAATTTTTGCCGACAGAAAGGGCAAAGGTGCATATCCCCATCAGTATCAATGTATAAATAACGACTCCCACCACCAAAACATCCCACTCGTCTTTGGTGGTAACCATGATAAGAAACGCCAGGCATGTCTACGTATCTCGTATCATAATTCATTTTTATATAGAACTCTTCTAAGATCTTTTCTTGTTTTTTTGTTATTGCTACATCTTTTTCTGCATAGTGACCGACAGCACGAGGTTCAATCATCAGGATAAAGGCTGCCCCCAGTTTTTTAGATAGGAGGGCATACTGAATCATATTTTCCTCACTGATAAATTCTTTTGTTGGACATAACAACATCACTACTACAAGCTTTGACTTATGTGCATTCACAACCGCTTTAACTACCCATTCATAAACTTCATTATTTCCCCGAAAAGCATTGTGCTTTTGAGGATCAAAGTGATCCAGGCTGATTGCCACACCCCTTAATCCGGCATTCTTAAGTTTTCTTGCTTTTTCCAATGTTAGTTTATACCCGGATGTTATCAGCCAAAAATCAGTTCCGGATTTAGCAGATCTTAATAATTCAATTGTATCGTTGAACCTCGAAAGTGGTTCTCCCCCGCTTAATTGAATCTGTGTAATTCCTCTGCCTCTATCCTGAAAATTTTGAACTATCTTTTTTAAATCACTCAATGATAGCTTTTCTTCATGATTCAAGACATCCCATTCATAACAATGTTCACATCGTAATGGACATTTTCTTGTTATTGCTAAAATCATTGAATTTAAATAGTCTGTTTTTTTTCGGAAAGGATATATCCGGTTCATTTCTCCTTCATTGTATTTATTAAATGCTGAAGATGGCCATCCGGGTGCGTGCATATCCCAATAGTAACGACCATCAACTTTCATAAGCTTTATTATTTTGAAATCTCCCATATATTGTCGTCTGAGATTCTCTAATTTTTTCAAAACCTGTATTACTTTTATAGGACTATGAAGATGTATGATTGCAATAGCGATAATATTTAATCGAATTAATGTCTCAATAACTAATTTATGAATACCCTTAACCAAAGGAGGAGCAAGATTTGGGTAACAGAAGATTTCATTTGCCTTTACAGTATTGTCATTTTCTGACTGTCCAAAAGGTATATTGCTTTGTTGGTCCATTACGACAGTTATATTTTCAGTTTCAGTTTTTAGTTTATTTCTGTAAGGTCAATTGCTCAAATAACTTACTTGCTTCCTCGAATTTTATATACGAGAATTCACTAAACGAATGCGGGTGCTTAAGGGCCATCAAATATTTCCAATCTGGTTTATCCTTATAATCCCTTATACTTTCATAATATCCTTTGCTGTGTAATATTACCGTTTGTACAAATTCTTTATTTCCTAAAGTTTTGTCAACAGGGATATCATATTTTACTATAACCTCATCGCCAATATTGAATTGTCTTAAATATTGATCATCATTTTCACTAAGGAGTGATGTTACATCATTGCCTTTTTCATCAATTGCACTGCTTGGTTTTAAAAGAGTTGTCTCAACAGGAATGTTTTTTGAAAAATCCATTGCAGCATAATCCAATTCCCAGAACATAAATCCTGACTCTAATTTTATTCTCACATCTTCTGATTTGGCTTTTGACAGATCAATCAACATCACCATATCTCTCGCAGCAAGCGGGCCAACCACATGATAGTAATCAACAAACTCCCATCCTTTATTAGTTTCAAGATAAACAGAGAGTGGAATATCCTGTTTTAAAGCTCTTTTAATATGCTTTTTAGCAGAAACTTGTTTTTGCTTTTCGTCCCATTTATTATAGTAAGTCCCAAAAAGCTCGGTAAACTTACCATACGTATAATCAGACCAAAGAGAATTCTTTGCGTTTATAACTAACTTTCCTGTTTCTGAATCCTCCTGGTTTTTAAATGTCAGGATTAAACTATTAATAGTAGTCTTGGTATTATATTCATTAAATTGAAAAAAGTTGTTATCCTTTGCTGTTATTGATCGGGTATAATCACGGTTGTTAAGTGCGATTGCAGACGAGGGAATTTGTGAGGTTGATAATGTTTGAATGTTACCGTATTTATCTATAAAAACATCTGAATTTTTAGGATGTTGGATTATTAGTAATTCGGCAAGATTTGTATATTGTTTCTCCTTTAGCTCATTTGATATTTTTAACTGATATTGACCATTAACAGATTCAAAGTCCGGCAATGGCATATAATCATGCCTCTCCAATGATGGATAAGTTGCACCTCCATAGATTTCACCAATAAGTGTGTAAGAATTTCCATTATAAGTATATACAAATGGACAGGAGCCATCTGTTGCCAGTATAATTCCGAAAATTGCAGCTATGATAAGCAATGGTGGAAGTACCCAGGACATAATTGTAGCTCCTTTAGCGGGATCGTATATTGTGATTTTTTGTATAGAAGCCATTGGAATTGAAACATTGGTATTAAAATAGCCGAAGGTGGTATCCGAAGTATAAATATGAACTTCATTAATTACTTCTGGTTCTTTATGCTTTTTATATGATTGTGCACCTTTTGATTTTGGTGTCAGATATTTTTCGTGATAATATAGCATGGCATCTAATCTACCGTTTATTGTATCTCCCTTTATTTGCAAACCATAGAAATTCCATGCATTATCCTTGCTATGTAAAATGAAATATTTTCCATCATCATCCAGTTGAGTAATCCTGTTGGGATTAAAATCCTTTTCAGTTATTGCTTTAAAATAATATGAACATCCTGTTAAACAATTTAAAAAAGCGAACAGGGTGATAATAGAGACTATCTTTAATAGTCTTTTTTTATTAACTTTTCTATTCTTTAGAAGAAGTTTAAATTTTGGAAGTGTTTTCATAGTTTAATTTTTAGGTAAGTATTGTTTTTTAATTATTTATCCTGATTATTTTTAAATCGAATTATTAATCATAATTTCAATTTTGATAGATTTTAATCAGTCCAGTCAATTGGCAGTCACAGATATGAATAATGAAACCATAAGCACAAAGTTTGTAAATCACTCATATATCATTTTCCCAATATACGAAATATAAGGACTGTTTCCAAATTTATTCACACCAACTCATTGATAATAAGTGTTTAAAAGTTCTTAGGTGAAAAATTCAATAAACTGAAACAAAACTAATGTCAGAACGAAGCCTATCAAAACGAGTATTCCAAAGCGTTCAGAAGTTAATAGTAGGTTTTAATTATCTGAATATAAGAAGATGAATTTTTTTGCAAAATCTGCAAATCTTATATAGAATCGTTGTATGTTAGTAATTTCCGTAAAATATTTTTTACTAATTAGTATTTTTTGCAAAAAATAACTATCTTTGAATCAAATACTAAAGCCATGGAACTACAATCGTTACTTTTTCAACAGGTCAAGGAAAAACTTCCCTCGCATTTGTCCCTGGTAGACGAAATTTCAGAATTACTGGAAATAAGTTATGATAGTGCATACCGGAGGATCAGGGGTGAAAAATCTATTTCAATGGGTGAATTGCGTAAAGTCACTCTGCATTTTGGACTTTCAGTTGATGCTTTATTTAATATAAAAAGTGACAATGTTGTATTTAAACATTTTCCTATTCTTCCACCTGAAATTGGAGTCAGGGAGTGGCTTAAAATCATACTTAGCGTTTTAAAAAGTATACAGCATTCTTCTGTAAATCAAATTATTTATGCAGCAAAAGACCCGCCGATTTTTCAATACTTTCAGTTTCCTGAGATCGCAGCTTTTAAAATGTTTTTCTGGGAAAAAACTTTATTTAAGTTTCCCCAGCATGACAACAAAAAATTTGCAATAATCGATTATGATGAAGAGATCAAAACAATTGGTGAACGAATACTGACAGCCTCACTAAAAATACCCACTATTGAAATATGGAATGAGGATACATTCAATATCACCTTTAAACAAATTGAGCATTACTGGGTATCAGGTTTGTTCGAGAAAAAAGAAGATATTCGAATTTTATGCGATAAGTTATATGTCTGGATTGAGCATATAAAAAAACAGGCTGAGTTAGGATTCAAATTTCTGTATGGGACAGAACCCCAGGGCGTTGAAAATACATATCGTTTTTATGAGAATGAAGTCGTTTTAAATGATAATACAGTCTACATTGAAACAGATAAATTTACAGCAACATATCTAACCTATAATGTTCTGAGCTTATTGGTAACCACCGACAAAGCTTTTTGCAAAGGTGTAGAAAAATACCTGAAAGGAATTTTAAAGGAATCGATACTGATCAGTTCGGTAAATGCAAAAGAGCGAAACAGGTTCTTCAACAGGCTACTCGAAAAAATTGATAATTTCAGAACTACACTTGATTAATGCACGGTATCAGGGGCAGCTTTGCGTTTATTTAAAAGCTATATTTTATTTTCATATATACCATCGAATTATTTTTGTATTGTCCGAACCTTCCATTTGAATTACCTACAAAAATATTAGAACCCAGCAGTATAGAAAAACTATCATCAAAGTCGTAAGTTACCTTTGGACGGATCAGAGCATCCTCATTTGTTAAGCCGATGTAAGAAAATAGTTCTAGGTGTAAAGTTTCGCGCAACATATCATATCGGGCTAAAAAAGTCATTGTATTTTCTGTTTTTTCATTCAGGATATTCTCATCATAGTCCAGAATTGTTTGCTGAATAAATTGTGAACTTAACTTCACTGAACCAATATTAAAATCCGCTCCAACAAGGTAGTGCAAATAATCTTTCTTAACATTTCCATCCAGCTCCAAAGGGTCTTCCGTTAGGAAATATTTGCCATTATAATAAGCAGCTTCTCCACGCAATATCACACCTTTGATCTCAGAACTGAATGATCCGCCTCCAATTGTCAAACGGTGATGTTGAGGAGTAATGTTTAAGCCCACCAGCTTGGATTGCATGGTAGTTGTGTCAAGTGCAAATTGTTTTTCGGTATGTAAAGTCGGGTTGTCATCCCAGGTGTAAGCTCCCATTATCTCAAAATCTATATCTGAAGTAAGAGCAGTATATTTTAAAAATATTTCACTGTTTTCGAGACTTGGTGTTATGTTTTCCTTTGAGAGATCCCAGGTAGGAGGGGCAGGGAAGTCAGGCTGAACATACCAGATCGAACCGGGTTGCGGCCTTTCAGTTGGAGTGAAAGTTGGTATCCAGATTGCTTCAAACGTACTGTTGCCTAAATAGTAATCTATTTTTGTAGCAATCACAGCTTTTCTTATTTCATCAAAATCCGGTAAGAGGAATTCCGTTAAATTCAAAGGCGAAACAATGTCGGTAATAAATACGCCATCTGCTTTTCCCCATACAACCTGTTGACTTCCTATGCGAATATCAAAATTTTTAAAATACAGATCCAGGTAAAGCTCTCTCATCCTGAAATTTAGACTGTCGGAATTATATAAGAAAAGCATTGGATTTGCCTTGAATGCAACTTTATCACCCATCTTTTCAAAATTCAGATTAAGTGTTTGCTGAATGATCCCGAAATCACCATTGTCGTATAATATTCCTTCATAGCTTCGGGCAAAACCATTTATGTCGACATTTTGTGCGATTGAAAACTGACTTGCTACTAAAAGCAATACCAGTATTAGTCCTTTTGTTTTCATTTTGTTTCCAAATTAAATTATAACTCCAAACTCCACACTCCAACTCCAAACTTCCTACATCCCTCTCATCATCATTCTTTCGGTGAATTTTGAATCGGAGATACTGGTGTTTATTTGTACATTATCCAACACCATTGTTGTTCTATGATTTTTTTGAATGTTTTTCATTTCTGAATTGGTAATTACCCAAAAGCCTGATATCTTTTCGAATTTCTTTATGCTTAATATTTTCAGAAGCTCTTCATCTTCGTCAAAAAATTCTTTTTTTAGCCCAATGAAATTATCTTTCCTGATCCATGTAATAGTTTTGGTGTACATATAATCTTCGTCTTTTGGGATGCTTTCTATTACATAATATTCAACACCGTCAATGGTCTCTTCACGTAGCAGCTTATGTGTATCATCATCGAGTTTGCGGTCACCCAGATCGTCATAAGTAAAATCAGAGCCCATAAAAAAATCGCTTTTACTATCGCTTGATATACGTTTGGTCTTTTTTAATGCAGGTAAATAAATCCATTGATCATCGTTCTTATTATCATCATCATAAGACCAGTTCATGAATGAAGTGTTTTTGACATCTGCCGGCGACAGGAAAAACATGATGCTTTTTTCCATATCACCTATCTCTTTTGTAAACTGCTTGATCTTTCTGATTCTTTCTTTTCCGCTTTTGTTTATTAATGTCATTGTTAAGTCAGAAGTCTGGTCATCGCCTTCTGGGCGATTGTAAACTTTCTCAATGATTTCTCTTGCTGTCATTTTCTGAGCAAAGAGTTGTACTGAAAATCCTCCTGCAAATATTATTGCAAGAATGATAGTTGTGATTTTTGAGGTTTTCATTTTTTATACGATTTATTGTTATTACTTTATTTTTCTTTTTTGTTTTCTAATTTACTTCGGCCTTCCAACTGCTACTGCCACTGCTACTGCTACTGCCACTGCCACTGCCACTGCTACTGCCACTGCCGACTTCCTTTATCTTCACATCTTTATACCTTTTTCCTTTTTAGATAACACCTTCGTTCTGTTTAACAGCACCAGCATAATTGTAAGCGTTCCTAAAAAGCTGGTGAACATATTTAATGATACCAGGGCACCAAGCTCCCTGTTTGGTGGAAATACTGAAAATAGCAAAACTAAAAAGCCGGCAATGACAACAATTGCATTGAAGCTGATTGCCCTGCCTGAATGTGCCATGGTTTTTTTTGCTATTAGTTCCTTTTCGGAAGTTTTTTTTGCATTTGTTCTGTATTGTTCAATGAAATGTACTGCGTAATCAATCCCAATACCTATTGCAATGCTTGAAAGTAATGCAGTAGTGGTACTTAAAGGGATGTCCAGAAATCCCATTGTCCCGAAGCTAATGAGGGCAGTGACCGCAATTGGCAAAGCTCCAATAAGTCCTAACCTGAAGTTTTTAAACATAAATCCCAATAAAATAATTACTATGATCAGCGATAGTATCATGCTTGTGATCTGTCCTTCAAGGATGAGGTCAGTAAATACTAATCCTTTATAACCGCTGCCTGCATAGTTGATCGTAATATTTTTTTCTTTAAAATCATCTTCAAAGCTGTTTATTACTGCCAATGCTGAATTAATGGCTTTGGAATTATCACTTTTAAGCTGGAAATTTACGTTCAGTTTTGAGTAGTCATAGTCAACAACCTTATTCAGGTTTTCAGGATCACCTGACATCTCGTAAAGTAAGAGGTATTGGGCCACCATATCTTTACTGTCTGGTATAGTATTAAACTCTTCATTATCGGCATTCATTACTTTATTCATCCGATTGACATAATCGGTGAGCGAAAATGAATTTCCTACTACACCAAGGTCAGTTACAACTCTCTTTTGCAATTTATCGACCAACTTCAACACTTCCGGCTCTTTGAAAACATCTTTGTTTTCTTCACCTGCATCCAAAACGAGATTAAGTGTTGTTGTGCCCCCAAAATGTTTGTTGATAAACTTATCAGTCAGAACAATTTCACTCTCCTTTTCAAATTTATCAAGAAAACTTGAGTTGATCCATATTTTCTGCATTCCTATTATTGAAAGAATTATAATTACTGCAGTAGCGATAATAGAAATACTTTTTCGCTTTATAACAGCGGAAGCAAATTTGTATGCAAAGCCAGGTTTCTCATTTGTTTTATTTGTTTTAGGTTTTCTAACTTTTGGCAAACCAAAAATCATAATTCCTGCAGGTATTAGTGTCAATGAAAAAAGCATTGCAGCTAATACACCAAAGGCAGTAAATATCCCAAAATATTTAATCGGATAAACCTGAGATGTGAGTAAGGAAATAAAACCAACAGCAGTTGTTATGGAAGTCATAACTACCGGTTTCCACATATTTTTAATCATATCAATGCTTGCTTCTTTTTTGGATGCATCCGGGTTTTTCCTGAGAAACAGTTGTAAATGACTGTATAAATGTATTCCATCAGCAACTCCAATGGCGATAAGCATTACCGGGATCATAGTGGATACAGCATATATTGGAATATTTACGACCGCCATAAGTCCAAATGCCCACAACACACTAAAAAATACTACTGCCATTGTAAGTAATGTGCTTTTTACACTTCTTAGCATAAAAAACAAAACCAATGTAATAACCAATAAAACAATTGGTACCATTTTTTTCATATCCGCCGGACCAAGTAGTGCCATTGTCCCTTCAACAATTGGGCGGCCTGCAACATGAACTTTGATATCTTCTGTTTCGTATGAAGCTGTCAGACTGAGTATCTCTTCATAAAATTCCTGAGTAAAAACATCATCTCTGATTTCTGCAATTATTACTGTTACTGTTTCATCAACAGAAACCAGGCGGCCAAAAGTCATTTCATTGTTTTCAACATTGCTCTTTAATTTGTTTAATTTCTCTTCAGACTTAGGCACGCGTTTATAAAAAGCTTTAACATCCATACCGTCTTCTGTCCCTATAATATTATCGGCAGTATATAAAGATGTTACATCAGCTTTTTCAATTTCGTCCATTTTCCGCAATCTTTTTGTAAGCTGCTTTAAGGTATCAAGTGTTGCAGTATTAAAGATCCCATTCTTGTTTTCAATTGCTACGATTATTCCATCATTAATTCCAAACCATTCTTCGGCCTGATCACTGTATACAAATGCCGGATGGTTCTGTGGCATATATTTATCAAGGTTGGTTTCCATCCTGGAGTTTTCTTTCATTTGCGTAAAAAATATAACACTGATTATGATTGTTATCACCAGGGTTATCCATGGCGTTTTTAGTAGTTTCTTAAGTATATTTTCCATTTCTTAATTGTTAGTTAATGCTCACTAATTTTATGTTTCCAAAAAAAGCTGTCGGTCGTGTCATTTAAATAAAATGAATGTTCAGGACAGCATTACTAATTTATTTTTCTAAAATTTTACTAATCACTTCTATCAGCTTATTACCTTCTTTATTTAAATTGAAATTGTGATTGTTCATGTCCCATTTTTTCACAAGCAATCTTAACGAACCCATTGCTATTAGCGCAAGGCTTTTGTTATCAATATCTTTTCTTACGTTCTTTTCTGATTGCCCCTTCGAAATAATATTTTCAAGCGTTTTTGCATGGAGGTTTAAAATTTCAACTATTTTATTTTTTAAGATGTCCTCATTTTTAAAAATTTCTTCTGAAAATATAACTGAAATCATAGATGGAGATGCTGAAAATAATTCAAGCATTTTCGAAAACATGAAGCTTATCTTTTCTATTGCCGTGGCTTCATAGGTTTCCATCATTTCAGATAGCATAATCGCCATCTCTTTGAAATTGTTCAGTATGCTTACCAATATCTCTGTTTTGCTCTCAAAATGCCTGTATATTCCCGGTTCAGTTATACCGATAGCTTTCGAGAGATTTTTAATAGTCAAGCCCTGAATTCCTTTCTCATCAATAATTTTTATAGATTCTTCAATTATCTGTTGTTGTCTTTCTGTAAGCATTTTTATAATTAATTTTCGGCAAAGTTAGTTAATATTCACTAACTTCCAAATAAAATTTCAATTATTTTTGATTTATTTTTGAGGCAAGATGCTATATCATTGATATAAAAGTGTTTGAGTTAAGTGTAGCAGGAAGAATATTATTTCAAATATAATGTGAAGCATAGGGTTTAAGTGATCTAATCTTTAATTAAAATTTGTTAATACAAAGTTTTGTGTATTTTTGACTATTAAATAACTGAAGTTTTGCATATAATTAATTTGCTTAGATTGTACAATATAGCTAATAAATGGAACACGGATAACACGGATTCAACTGATATCCACTGATTAAATCCGTGTTAATCAGTATAATCAGTGTCATCAGTGTTCTATTAGAAAAGCATGATTTGATTGTATTATGTTATTAAATGTCAATACTTTGGAAAATTTACTAATATTATAAATATTTGAAATATAGCGTATTAAAATAAGTGTGAAACTTCAGTTAAATAAAAAACAAAATTCTATTATGAAAAAAGTAAATATTATATCTGCATTAGTATTGTTATTTATTGTGATGGTCTCAGCTTGCTCAAAAGATGATAATTCTAATGATAATCCTGATAATAATCCGGTTGATACTGCTCAGAAATATGACACATATAAAATCCAGACTAATTATGGAGATATCCTGATCTGGTTATATGATGAAACACCTTTACACAAACACAACTTCGATAGTTTAACAAAGGCAGGATTTTATGATGGTTTGATTTTTCACAGGGTTATTAATGATTTTGTTATTCAAGGTGGTGACCCACTTGGAAACGGAATTGGTGGCCCGGGTTATACAATAGCTGCTGAGTTTGTTAGCAGTATTACACACGTGGTAGGTGCTGTTGGAGCTGCCCGGAATAATAATCCACAAAAGAGATCAAATGGCTCTCAATTCTACATTGTTGAAAATCCAAATGGAGCCCATAATCTTGATGGAGAATATACTGTGTTTGCCATCACAATTGATGGAATGGATATTGTATCAAACATTGCTGAAGTACCTACCAATGCGAGCGATAAACCTCTTACAGATGTTATAATGACAAAAGTAGAAGTTGTGAAATATACTGCTGAAGAACTTCTTACAAATTTTGGTTTTACTATTCCTTAGTAAAGAGAAGAAAATTCTGGCTTTTCCAGTCAGACAATTCTAAAAAGCCTTGTTAAACATATTCATCCAGCTCCATCCATCGTAGCGTCTTTTCATCAATTAGTGTGATGACAGTTCCCATACGTTCAGTCATTTGCATCAGCGCTTCGTATTCTTTGATACCGTCATTAATAGATTGTTCCAAAGTAGTTTTTTCTGCTTCCAGATTTTCTATCTCTTTTTCAAGTGCTTTATATTCCTGATTTTCTTTGTAGTTGAGCTTTGTTTTTGTTTTATTTGGCTTATCTGCAACTTTTTGTTTGCCTTTCGCTTTCACCTGCATATCTTTTTCCTCTTTCAGCTGTGCTTCTTTTGCTTCTCTATATTCGGAATAGTTACCCACAAAACCACGAATGTTTCCGTCACCTTCGAAGACTAACAATTGGTCCACCAGTTTTTCCATGAAATAGCGATCGTGAGAGACAAGGATCAGACAGCCTTTATAGCTTTCCAGGAATTCTTCCAGCTTATTAAGGGTCATAAGATCCAGATCGTTGGTAGGTTCATCCAGAACCAAAAAATTAGGATTTCGTATAAGAACAGTGAGGAGGTGAAGCTTTCTCCGTTCCCCACCGCTTAACTCAGAATAAAATCTCCGTTGCATTTTTACCGGAAACAAAAAGTATTGTAGAAATGCTGAAGCTGTCAACTTTTTCCCGTTACCTAATGTTATCACCTCTGCTATGTCTTTTATCACATCGATGATACGTTTGTCCTTTTTTAAAATGAGCCCTTTTTGTGAGTAATAGCCAAACACTGTATTGTCACCGGAATTTACTCTACCGGAATCGGCACTCTCATCTCCGGTTGCTATATTCAGGAAGGTCGTCTTTCCTACGCCATTTTTCCCTACAATCCCTATTCGTTCACCTTTCTTGAAGACATAAGTAAAGCTTTGCATAATCTTTATGACTCCATAGCTTTTCGTCACATTCTTCATTTCCAGTATTTTCCCGCCTATCCTTGACATTTTTACCTCTAGCTGCAACTTATCTTCTGTGGTTTTTGTGGCTACCTTCTCTTTAATCTCATAGAATGAGTTAATACGGGACTTTGACTTGGTGGTACGTGCTTTGGGGCTTCTACGTATCCATTCAAGCTCTTTCTTCATCAGCTTACCTGCCTTATCGATTTCCGATTTTAAAGCCGTTTCCCTTTCGTTTCTTTTTTCCAGGAAATATGAATAGTTGCCTTTATGGTGATACATCTTGCCGTCTTGCAGTTCAAGGATATGATTGCAAATACGGTCAAGAAAATAACGGTCATGTGTCACCATGAGTAATGTTATCGAAGATTGAGACAAATATTTCTCCAGCCATTCAATCATGTCTACATCCAGATGGTTGGTGGGTTCATCCATGATCAGCAGATCAGGACTATCCAGTAGTGTCATGGCCAGTGCGAGTCTTTTCTTTTCCCCACCGGATAATAATCCGATAAGTTGGTTAAGGTTTGTAATATTGAATAGTGTCAACAACTGTTTGAGCTTTCTTTCGTAATCCCAGGCATTCGATTGGTCCATTCGGGTGGATGCAAGCTCAAATACTTTCTGGCTCTTATCAGAATAGTTTTCAGTCTGCTCCTTAAGGGCATTTTCATATTCTCTTATGATAACTAGCAATTCCGAATGGGAGCCTGCGATGAGTTCATTGATAGTCAACTTCTCATCAAACACCGGCTCTTGCTCTAGATATCCCAGCTTAATGCTATCACGAAGGTAGACTATTCCCTCATCAGGAATATCTTTTCCCAACAGAACCTTTATCAAACTGGATTTTCCAGCTCCATTGTTTGCTATCAGACCCACTTTGTCGCCTTTATGCAGGCTAAACTTCAGTTTTTCAAAAAGAAGTTGTTCAGCATAATGTTTTGTGAGGTCTTCTGCAGATAGGTAAATCATGGTGCAAAGAACAGGTTTTTTATTCTAATCTGCTAAGTTTTATTTCTCAGTGTAGAATGTTAAATTATTTCTATCTTTATCATCGTCATATTTTGGTATCAAACTCTATTGCTGTTAAATATTTATAAGCAGTATAACTACCGTAGGTTTCTTAAATTAATTGATACTGAATATGTCAATATTGAGATTATCTATGTAAAATGCTTGTTTCTTTCTATTCCAAATGTAAATCTTCATAACATCATTGACTGACCTGATCCTTGGCAATTCAATAGAATACTCTAAAGTTTTCCATGATTCTGTATCATCCGATGGAGTCTCATTTATTGGAAACCGGTAATAGTGATAGTTTTGATTTTGAGAATTGGATATGTCTATAACAAACAAAGCATTACTACAACTATTAGGAATAAATTCAAAGCGATCTAATTTTACTTCAGCGAATAAGCCTCTTTCAGTCAGGAAACTGCTGTCAATTGGGATCTCAACTTTCATATTGAATTCTCTATTCCTATAGTCACAAACATTAGTATTTCTAATACTGTCAAATTTGTATTGATCTGTGCTGGTATTTTTATATACTTTTTCAAAATCATTAAAGAGATTGAATACCAGTTTTCGATTATCGTTGTATGGCAAAATGTCGTTATTTCCTCCTAAACAACCTCTATACTTGGGAGAAGTTTTTAAAAAAACATATTTATATTTTTCAAAATCCATATCCCAGGATGAAATAATATTGAAATGATATTGATAGTTTTGGATCAGGTTTAACCCAACTAGTAGAAAACAAAAAACTGCCAGCAAAACCTTATAACGTCTTGATCGAAATTGGTTGAGCATGATTGCAAGTAATAAACCAGCTATCCCGTAGAATTCCACAAACGGTCTCTGGCCAAATGATGGTCCATAATACCAATTCCACCAACAGCTAATAAAATATACTAAGATCAGGAAGAAAAATGTTATTGAAAAGAGTTGAAATTTGCTTTTTTTACCTAGTATTAATAATCCAATTAGGGACAGGAAGAGCAGGGGAGTGTAAACAAAAAGTCCTTTTCTGAAGCTGAACAGAACATTCCATATTTGTGGGGTTGTGAAATAAAAACCTTCATCCTTATAGGTCCATACAAAAAAATCACCGGATTGTATAAACCATATATATATTTGTAAGAACCATATTCCTGACAAAATAAAGCAACTGATGGTAATCTTCCTTGTTGAGCTGATAAGAGTAAATGTCTTTCTGAAGTTTGAAAAAGATCCAGCAAGAAAAGGGATTATTAATAAGATTAACCCATTAAGAGGACGAATCAGCACGATAAGACCAAATGCCAATACTCCCAGATAAAGATATTTTGTTTTTTGAGTGTTGATCAACTTTTTTATAAAATACATGAAAGAAGTAATGAAACACCATGAATATATATGAGACATAGAAGGTGAGATCACTGAATAGGTTAGCAAATTTGTACCAAATACAATGAGAATAAGAACAAGAGCTATTATAGTGTTCTTAATTGCATATTGTAATAATAGTAATCTCAAAAAAATAAGACCCAAAAGGAGATAGAACAGTCCGGCAAGACTAATGGCTTTATGAAAAGGATAGGAATAGCCATCTAAATTATCACCTTGAAAATACGCTATTGTGTAACCAAGTCCGAAAAATGGAACCATAGCGACAGCAGTTCCCACAGGGTACTTATTAACTCCTCTCTTTGAGACTTCATAAATATATCGACTATCGGGGGTTTGCTTACTGATTGATTTGTTCAGAAAAATATTTGGCAAATACATGTAGTATCCCTTCCCATCGCTATTAATAATTCCAGAATAACCCTTCCCATCAATTCCTTTCCATGAATACTCCGTTATTAAAAAAAGGCAAATGATAGCTGTTAGGAGAATAGCAATATAAGGTAATGAAATGTTTAAACTCCAATTTCTAATATTAGAAATGACTGTTTTTTTAATACAACTTAACATAATTGCAATAACGTCAGTTTGTCCAAAACCCTCCGTTTTATTAGAAGTCAGACAAATATATGCCAATTTGAAGATACTTTGAAATAAAAAGTAAAGATATTTTTGTTAAAAAGTGGCTGAAACAGCTCATAAGAACAGTCAATCAGCAAAATTAAAAATCGTTAATCAGTGTTCTGCTCCAAAACCCATTTTACCTATTAAAACTGTTGCTCCTGCAAGGTTTAGTTCTCTGGCTTTTAACACGATTGCTTCATAAAGAGGTTTCCCCTTATAAGTGTCAGACCTGACAAGGCATAGCGTGCAAGGGTTCCGATTGCTCCTCCAACAAGCAGTAATATTATCTTTGTCATTAATTATTTTCTGTGGACCGCGTACTACCTAAGATTAAAGATTTGAAGCAAGAACTAATTACTAATTTGTGATCTTTACCTCTGGAAAATACTTTTTTAGTTTTTTCAACTCCTCTTCAGGTAAAGGATTTCCGCTAAGCCAGATCTCTTTGAGGTTTTTAAGATTTTTGATTTTAGATGGAATTTCACTTACAGAGTTGTTCCTCAAATCAAGGATCTGGAGATTTTTTAACTTACAAAAGTAATCAGGTATTTCTGTTAGAAGGTCATTTGCAAGGTGAAGACGTTGCAGATTTGAAAGATTCCCAAATTCCTCAGGGATATTTATTCTCTGGTTATTACCCATATTCAGTATCTCCAAACTACTTAAGTCACCAAACTCAGGAGGTAGTTCTCTCATACCATTGCAAAAAAGGTTAAGGTCCTTCAGATTTTTTAGCTTACCGATTTCAGGTGGAAGCTTTCCCGGTCGCACTTTCGAAATATTAAGTTTTTCCAGACTTTCAAGATCACCTATCTCTGGAGGCAAACTTTTTATTTTGTCATTCCTGTATAGATTGAGTTCAACAAGCTTTTTTAATTTTCCAATCTCAGGAGGCAAGGCTGTAAGTTGATTGTGATAAAGATTAAGAATTCTGAGGTTTTCAAGATTCCCGATCTCCTCAGGTAATATTTTAATATAGTTCTTTTGCAGGTTAAGCTCCGTTAAGTTTTGTAATTTCCCGATCTCCCTTGGTAACACCTTGACTTTATTTTCCCTGAGATTCAGTACTTCAAGCTTTTTTAACTCTTTTATTAATGGAGAAATAGAATCTACCATGTTGTTATATAAATTCAGGCGCCTTAAATTTTCCAGTTTATATAAATTATCAGGTAGTGTATCTATTTTATTCATGTACATATTTAACTCCTGTAGAAGTTCTAATTCCGATATCCAATCGGGGATAGTGGTGATTTGGTTGTTACCCAGTTTGAGCTTCTGTATGTTTTTCATGCTTCTTATTTCAACAGGGAATTCTGTGAGTTTTTTTGAGCTCAGGTCAAGATAAACTACCTTCTCCGGCTCTTGCATTGCCTGTTTTATTGAATTGAAATAAGCTGTTTTCATTAAATCTTCAGGACTTAGCAACTTGCTTTGACCCAAGACCTGATTAGAAAGTGACAATAGAAAAACTATGCTAATAAAAAATATCCTTGATTTGCACATGATTTTTATTTTGATAATGAGTTTGCAAATTTACATGAATATTTGACAACTTTCTTCCATTATTAAATATCATATTACTGCTGTCCGATTAAAATTATTAGATTCTTCGCTTCGCTTCAGAATGACAAGCTATTTATTGTCCGACTCCGGTCTCCGGTCTTCCGAGTCTGGACTTTCGTCTTCCGGGTTTCCATCCCTTCGTGCCTCGGGGATTTAAACCCATCTGACTGCCGGCTGTCTATTGTCTACTGTCTACTGTCTACTGTCTACTGTCTACTTTTTTTGTTAACTGTAAACTGCTGATATCTTTTAAAAACAGATAGCATATTCTCTCAAAAAATCGTACCTTTGAAGCAATATAAAAAAAGGATCATGAGAAAATCACTGATATTTCTATTAATACTTACTTCTCTTATTGTTAATGCTAATGCAGGAAAGTGGATAACTATTAAGTCTGCTATCCCTGAACCTGCTAATGTTGATCTGATATCCTCATCAGGTGAAACAAGCATTATTAAGCTTTGCATTAACGGTTTTGAGATGTCGAAAGTCAAAACTTCGTCAGCAGAATCATTTATCATTTCTCTGGATGACGCAACTCCATTATTAATTAAGGATGCCCCTGATATTCCTAAGGTGACTGCTTCAGTTATTATCGGAACTCAATCAATCATGAAAGTTGAAGTAATTTCTTCAAAATACAAGGAATTTTACGGGATTGAGATAGCACCATCAAAAGGCAATCTATACAGGGATGTTGACCCTGCCACAATTCCTTTTACTTATGGAAAGATCTATAACAAGAATGATTTTTTTCCCGGGAAGCTTGTTGGCCTGAGAGATCCGTTTTTTATAAGGGATTACAGAGGCCAGACTGTTATTATGCAGCCATTTCAGTATAACCCTGTTACCAAAGTTCTCAGAGTATATTATGAAATGCTTGTTAAAGTAAGTAATATTAATCAGAAAACTAAAGCAAATATCAATCCTGTACCAACTCCATCCTCCATCGACAAGGAATTCCTGAATATCTATACGGAGCACTTTATCAATTTTAATAAAAAAGCGAAATATACTCCGGTAGGGGAGCAGGGGAATATGCTTGTAATTTCACATGGACCCTTTATGGCAGAGATGCAAGCTTATGTTAACTGGAAAAATACAATTGGTATTCCCACTGAGATGGTTGATGTTTCCACAATTGGTGGCACATCAGCAATCAAGAGCTATGTTGCAAATTATTATAATACTCAGGGACTTACTTACCTTCTCCTTGTTGGTGATGCTGCTCAGGTACCAACGAGTTCAACAGGTGCAGGAGATTCGGATAATGATTATGGATATATTGTAGGTAACGACCATTATCCTGACATATTTGTTGGTAGATTCTCAGCTGAAACACTTGCCGATGTTGAAACACAGGTTAACAGGACTATTGATTATGAATTAAATCCCCTGGTTTTTCCGGAATGGTATAACAAAGGTATTGGTATAGCCTCCAGTCAGGGGCCGGGAGATGATAATGAATTGGATTATGAACATGTAAGGAATATGCAGGCAGACTTGTTGGCATTTACCTATACAAACTGCCCTGAATTGTTTGATGGTAGTCAGGGTGGACTTGATGCTCCGGGTAACCCAAGCTCTGCTATGGTATCAGCTGAAATAAATGGTGGATCAGGAGTAATACTTTACTGTGGTCATGGAAGTACTACTAGTTGGGGATCATCAGGTTTTTCAAATAGTAATATTAATAGTCTTACAAACCTTCGGAAACTGCCGTTTATATGGTCAGTTGCATGTGTGAACGGAAACTTTGTTAATAATACCTGTTTTGCTGAAACCTGGCTTAGAGCTACTGATAACGGGGAACCTACAGGAGCTGTTGCTACATTGATGTCAACTATAAATCAGAGCTGGAACCCTCCAATGTCTGGTCAGGATGAGATGGTGGATATTCTTGTTGAGAGCTATGCTAACAACATTAAAAGAACCTTCGGGGGCTTGTCGATGAATGGATGTATGCAAATGAATGATGATTACGGCACCGGGGGAGAAAATATGACAGATACCTGGAACCTGTTCGGAGATCCTTCATTGATCGTAAGAACTGATACACCAAAGGTTATGACTGTTACTCATAATAATACAATTTTTATTGGAGCTACCCAATTCCAGATAAGTTGTAATGTTGATGATGCCTTTGTTGCTTTAACAATAGATCATCAGATCATTGGTGCCGGATATATTACAGGAGGTTTAGTAAATATCAGTTTTAATCCTCTATTAACTCTTGATACTATGACTGTCGCAGTTACCGCTTTTAATTATATTCCTTATCTGGCCGATGTCCCGATAATTCCTGCTTCAGGGCCATATGTTATATATAATGGCTATCAGCTTGATGATAATTCAGGAAACAGTAACGGCATGGCAGACTATGGCGAGTCTATCCTTCTTGATCTGGAAATTAGAAATGTAGGTATTGCCCAGGCAAATGCAATAAATGTTAAACTTACTTCCCAGGATCCTTATATTCTAATGCTGGATACACTTGAATATTATGGAAATATTTTGGCGGATTCTGTTTTGATGATCAATAGTGCCTTTTCATTTCTTGTTATGGATTCCATTCCGGATGATCATAATGTTCTTTTTAATTTTTTAGCAACTGATGGAACAAATACATGGTCTGGAGGTTTTAATATTAAAATACATGCACCTTTCCTTGAATTTGATAATTATTCTATATCTGATCCAACAGGAAATAATAATAGTAAAATAGATGCCGGCGAAACTGTTGATATGACAATCAGTATTGAAAATAACGGCTCAGCTGAAGCATTTAATGTACGAGGAGTTTTATTGACTTCGGATCCATATATAACTATCAATACAAGCTCACCTCTTTTATATGGTGACATGCTTGCAGCAAGCAGTGCCCAGCAAAGTTTTTCCGTGTCTGCCGATCTGAATACACCACCAGGCCATCAAGCTGATTTTAGTTTATATGTGTATGCCGACTCAGGATATGTTTGTATTACTTCATTTTCTGTTATTGTTGGCCAGATCCCAATATTAATAATTGATCTGGATGATAATAATAATTCAGCCTCCGCTATGCAAACTGCAATCCAAAGCCTGGGCCTGACTTATGATTATTATACCTCCTTCCCAGCTGATCTGAATTTGTACTCATCGGTATTTTTATGTTTGGGGATATATTGGGACAACTATGTTCTGGATAACTCTGAGGGACAGCTGCTCACTGATTATCTTAATAATGGAGGATGTTTGTATATGGAGGGAGGCGATACATGGTTTTTTGATCAGCAAACTCCGGTTCATTCAATGTTTAGTGTTAATCCCGGAGCTGATGGCTCTGCTGATCTTGGGATGCTTATGGGAGATACAGCTACATTTACAGATGGAATGGTATTTAATTATTCAGGAGATAATAGCTATATTGATCATATTGATGCAATGAGCCCCGCCTTTTCTATTTTTCACAACCAAAATCCCTTTTATGGCAGTGGAGTTGCTTTTGATCAGGGCAGCTATAAGACAATAGCCGCTTCTCATGAGTTCGGAGGGCTTGACGATGCTGCATTTCCTTCTACGAAAGAGGAGCTAATGGCACAGTACCTTGAATTCTTTGGATTATACACTAGTGAAGTCAGTGCAAGCTTTTTTGCTGTCCCAACCACAATTAGTGCCGGTAATACAATTAATTTTTATGATAACTCAACAGGAAATATTTTTATGTGGTTTTGGAATTTTCCAGGCGGTACACCACAATGGTCAAGTATTCAAAATCCTTCAGTAACTTATAACACACCTGGTACTTATGATGTGGAGCTCATCGTTTCTGATGGATTGGATTTAGACACATTGATTATCCAGAACTATATTGATGTTATTGGAGGAATTAATAATATCTCCGGTAATGTTACCTATCATAACCCTGCTCAGACGCCGATTGATAATACCACACTTATCCTTAAAACTCTTTCAGGCATTGAAATGGATTCTGTAATAACTGATGTAAATGGAGCATATACATTTTTGGGAGTAGTTTATGACGATTATGTTATTGAATTAGATTGTAAAAAAAGCTGGGGTGGTGTGAATGCTTCTGATGGATTAGAAATTATGAGGCATTTTGTAGGTTTGAATTTGCTTGTTGGATTACCTTTAGTGGCTGCGGATGTTGATGCCTCAACATTTGTAAATACTACAGATGCACTTATGTGTGTCCAGAGATTTGTTGGATTGATCAACTCATTTCCTGTTGGAGATTGGGTTTTTGATCAGGATACTCTTAGTATAAGTGGTGGTACTACATTCCCATATGACCCCATGTCATTGTGTTATGGGGATATGGATGGTTCTTATCTGGTGCCTGCAGGGAAAATTCAAGCTAAAATGGAACTTGTAAATGAAAGTGTTATGTATGTTAATAGTGAAGAAGATTTTGAAGTCCCATTAATTATTGACAGAGATATTAATATTTCTGCTATTTCTTTAGTTATCAATTATCCTGAAAATTTCCTTGAACTTACAAATGTAATATTTGATCAAGATGAGCATGGAAATCCTCTGTATAAAGCAAGAAATGGTGAGCTTAGAATAGGCTGGTATGATGTAAATCCTATAAAATTATTAGCAGATGACAATCTTGTAATATTACAGTTCAGAGCAAAAAACCTGACTTCCTGGTCAGAAAACGGACTGGAATTGAAACTTAATACCGGCAGCGAAGTTACTGACCAGGAGGCTAATGCAATTAGTAACATTTTGATCAAAAGTAAGAGACTTCTTGCTGAACTTTCTCCCTCCATTAAATTTAGTTTGGATGCGAATCATCCAAATCCTTTTTACGATGAAACTCAAATATCTTTTATCCTTCCTGAAGCCGCTCATGTTAATTTATCACTTTATAATATTCTTGGAGAAGAGGTGAAAATAATTCAGAGAAAAGAGTATTACGAAGAAGGAAGGAATAAAATAGTGATGGAAAAAGGAGATCTGCGTTCGGGTATCTATATCTACAAATTAGAAGCAAACGGGCAAAAATCAAACTATTCTGCTTCTGGAAGACTGGTAATAATGTAATCTATGGCCTAATAGAATTTAGACGGATAAATATTAATTTGATAAATTTTTTATTGCAACTATATGTAGTTGTATATTGTCTGTTAATTACATGCATCAATCAATAGTAAAAATGTATGTAAAGATTTGTCTTTATGTTTACTAAACATGTTTAGTAAACACTTGCAACTAAACACTTGCCACTGATTAAACATTAATTATATGAGAAAACTTATACTATTTTCTTCCTTGTTTTTTGTTTTCAACTTTCTCTTTGCCCAGAATGAAGGTAATATCTGGTATTTTGGAGCCAAAGCTGGCCTGGACTTTAACAGCGGGAGCCCTGTTGCACTTACTAATAGTAGCTTATTTGCTGATGAAGGCTGTGCGACCATGAGTGATAATACAGGTAACTTATTATTTTATACCAGGGGTGATACAGTCTGGAACCGTAACCATCAATTTATGCCTAATGGTACTGATCTCATGGGATGTTGGTCTTCATCACAGGGTGTAATAATTCTTCCTTTACCTAATCTGGCCGGATACTATTATATTTTTACTGTCGATTGTGGTGAAGACAGTCTTGTAGCCGGTTTGCGATATTCTGTAGTTCAAATGTCGTTAAATGGAGGACTGGGTGACGTTACAATGAAGAACATGCCTTTAGTGCCAATGGTTACTGAGAAGATCACTGCTATTCAACATGCTAATGGTTCTGATTATTGGATAATTACTCATGAATATGGAACTAATACATTTTTTGTTCACCTGTTTGATAATAGCGGGATAAATGTAACACCACAAACTTTCAGTATTGGATCTGTTCATGGTTCACCACCACCATATACAGGCTCTTCAGGTTCCATGAATGCATCGCATGATAGCAAAAAACTTGCCGTTGTTATCCCAGCAGGTAACCTGGTTGAGATCTTTGACTTTGATAACTCAACCGGAGCTATTTCTAATCCGCTTACTTTTCCTCCCAACCTAACATATCCATACGGTGTTGAGTTTTCTCCAAATAATTCCAGAGTTTATGTGTCAATCCTTGATGGATCAATATATCAAATTGACCTTTTAGCTGGCACTATAGCAGATATTCTTAACTCTACAATGCTTATCGGAAACCATGTTAATTCTTTTATCATTATGACCGGAGCGATGCAGATTGGAACTGATGGTAAGATATATATTGCCTGCGGATTTGATACTACGCTGGCAGTTATCGATTATCCTGACGGTTTAGGTTTATCATGTAATTTTTTAGATAACCATATTGATTTAAATGGAAGATTGTGCTGGCTTGGTTTACCTCAAATCTTTTATGATCCTGTTATTCCGGTTGATTTTACAGCCGCAGATCTTTGTTTTGGGGATTCTACTTTATTTTCTATTCAGGATTATACTCCTGCTGGCGTTGATTCTGTTTCCTGGAATTTTGGCGATCCCTCTACAGGATCAGCAAATTTTTCTACACTTTTGAATCCAAAACATCTGTTTAGCTCACCAGGAACATTTGACGTTACCCTGGTTTATTATGTTGCTGGTGTAGCAGATTCTTTAACTAAACCTGTTTTGATTTGTAACAAACCTGATGTTGACCTTGGAAATGATACAATTTTTTGTGATGGCAGTGCATTAGCTCTTGATGCCGGTCCTGGCATTAGTTATCTGTGGGATGACGGCAGCACTGATCAAATACGTATTGTTACAACAAGTGGTGTCTATATGGTTAGTGTAACCAACTGCCCCGGATGTTTTGATCTTGATACAATTGTCCTGTCAGTTATACCCGGTCCTGTTGTGGATCTAGGGCCTAATCAGATAATTTATCAGGGTAACACCACTACCCTTGATGCCGGATCTTTCCCAAATTGTACATATCTATGGTATCCTGACGGTCAAACATCAATGAGTATTGTCGTTGATACTACAGGAACCTTTAGCGTAGTAGTAACAGATACGTTATCAGGATGTTCCGATTCAAGTTCTATACATATCACACTTATCCTGAATCTATGCTATACCCAGGTTGACTTTAATACTTGGATAGAAGAGGCTGATCCCTCTTATGGTAACTGGAATGTCCAGGGAGGTGGACTTTCAGTCCTGCAAACAGTTAATGGCGATCCAACCTTTTATGTCACTCCCGATACTCTTATGAATGTTATTATCTCAGGAAAGATCAGTGTAAATAATTCCGGCTGGTTTCCTGATGATGATTTTGTGGGATTTGTATTTGGTTTTAAGGAGCCTAATGCTTCAACAACATTTGATGATTATGATTTTTGGCTTTTCGACTGGAAGAAAGCATATCAAGTTTACCAGGGTTATACAGGACTGGAAGGATTTTCATTGTGCAGGGTGAATGGAAATATTAGTGGTCAAAATGATATTTATAAGTATTTCTGGGGTCATACTAATGATGGTGCTAAATTCCAGGTTGTTGATTCATTGTGGGGTCCCGGCCTGGGCTGGACAATGTTTCAGGAATATCGATTTGAACTCACCTATACTTCAACCCGCATAATTATTGTTGTTGACTGGGATACCATCTTTGATATTAATGGGTGTTTTGAAGCAGGAAGATTTGGGTTTTATAATTTTTCTCAGAGGAATGTTTTGTATGAAGATTTTAATTATCGCTTAAGAATTGATTTTTCACCCGAAGAATCCTGTTTTGGTGAAGCTGTAAACTTCATCTCAGTAGATACAAATTGTACTATCATTCCGCCAAATCTTATTAACTGGACATGGGATTTTGGTACTGGCGATTCAAGTAATCTTGTTAATCCAACATATACCTTCCCAGGTACCGGATCATATATTGTGAAGCTAATAATAGATGATTATCTGGGTTGTAATGATAGCATTGTTAAAACATTCAATGTATGGCCCAATCCTGATATAATTCCGTATCCTACCGATACAGTCATTTGTATTGGTGATTCAGTTGTGCTTACAGCAACGGGGGCGAACATATACGAATGGTCCCCCGTATCAGGGCTGTCTGATTCTACCGGCTCAGTGGTTACCTCCATTCCTAGTGTAGCAACTACTTACACTATTATTGGAATTGATACAATGGGATGCACCGGAATAGATAGTATTATTGTGGACATGAATCCATCTATGTATAATCAAATGGATTTTGATAATGTAAGCTGCTTTGGCCTCAGTGATGCATGGGCAAAGATTATTGTAAATGGTGGAACGCCACCCATGACATTTGCCTGGAGCTCCGGTGATGTTACTGATTCAATAGGAAATCTTGTAACTGCAACGTATATAGTTACAGTTACAGATTATTATAAATGTAATATGATTGACAGTGTTACTATTGTTCAACCTTCTCTTTTAGTTGCCGGTATTATTGATAGTACTGATGTATTGTGTTTTGGTGGTACTGATGGAACAGCTACTGTATTTGCAAGTGGTGGAACACCAGGGTATACTTATATGTGGAGTACAACACCTCCTCAATCCGGGCAAACTGCCACAAATTTATCTGCAATACAATATTTTGTTGCAGTAACGGATACTAATGGTTGTGATACAACCATTTCTATACTTATTGCTCAGCCGGATCAATTGCTTATTAGTATTCTTGATCAGGATGAAGGATGCCCGGGAAGTTGTGATGGAAGTATCATTGCTACAGTTACAGGTGGTATCAGGCCATATACCTACGTATGGAGCGCACCGATCGTACAGGTGGATTCAGCTGTTACCAATTTATGCATAGGTGATTATTTCCTGAGCATAACTGACTTTAATAATTGCCTTTTATCTTCCGGCTTAATAAACATTGTCACCGGAGTTCCGATTGATGCAACTTTCATTGCAAACCCAGTGGTTGGATATGCACCTCTAGACATTAACTTTACTTTTATTGGTGCTGCTGCTCAGGATTATGATTGGGATTTTGGAGACGGATCAACTGAAACAATTCCGAATCCTATACATACTTACATGGATGAGGGTGATTTTATTGTTACCTTGATTATAAATAGTGGCTCACCTTATTTTTGCTCAGACACCTTTAATATATCAATTCATGTAGATGCATATCCTTATATGGATATTCCCAATGCTTTTTCTCCTAACAATGATGGATATAATGATGTTTTTAGAATTGAAACACGTGGCCTTGTTGCCTTTAATGTTGTTATCTTTAACAGGTGGGGAAAGAAAATACATGAATGGTCAGGCATTGATGGTTTCTGGGATGGTAAGCAAAATGGTATTGAGGCAGCCGATGGGGTTTATTTTTATATTATTAAATCCTTAGGAAATGATGGAGTTGATTATAATAAGCAAGGTTCAGTAACCATAATGAGGGGTAAGTAAATTTAATGGATAGTATTTGTGATTTTTTCCAATACAGCTTTGATGTGTAAATATTATTTTGCTAATAAACCGATGGGAAATATGATAAAACTTAGAATAATTATAGTTTTTCTGTCTTTTGGATTTATCCTTACCACCAGTCTTTCTGCCCAACGAAATTACTCTCAGGAAGCAGATAAGGCCTTTTACGACCAACAGTATTATTTAGCAATAGATAAGTATAAAAAAGCTTATTCCAAAGTTAAAAATAACAGGGTTGAGAAAAATAGAATACTCTATCAGATTGCTGAATGCTATCGATTTACAAATGATAACCGGCGAGCTGAAAGCCAGTATAAAAGACTTGTCAGGGTAAAATTCTATAAAGAGGATCCTAAAATATTGTTGTATTATGCTGATGCTTTAAAAGCAAATGGGAAATTTGAAGAGGCAGCCGCTCAATACGAGAAATATAAAGAAGTTGCTCCTGAAGATCCAAGGGGTGAACAAGGGGTTGAATCTTGTGTGCTGGCACATAAATGGATAGAAAATCCTACACGCTATGTGATTGCAAATGAGAAAAAACTTAATTCCAGGCAGAATGATTGGTGCCCGGTTTTTGGCGACAAGAAATCCAGATCATTAGTTTTTACATCCCCCAGGGAAGGTGCATCAGGAAACAAAATTGATAATTGGACTGGACAGAGTTTTACTGATTTATTTGTTGTTACTAAGGATAGAAAAGGAAATTGGTCAAAACCTTCCCTTCTTGATAAAGAGGATATGGTGAACACAAACGCAAATGAAGGGCCTGCGTGTTTTAATAAAAGATTCTCTACTTTGTATTTCACAAGATGTGCATTTGATAAGAAAAAAGACCTCGCCTGTAAAATATATACTTCTACCAAAAAAGGTAAAGGGTGGAAAGAAGCTGAACTTTTACCATTAGTACCAGAATCAGTTGATGCTATCCATCCCTCAATCAGTGGTGATGGACTCACTTTGTATTTTTGTTCAAACCTTCCTGGCGGACAGGGTGATATGGATATATGGGTGGCGCGAAGAACAAAGAAAAGTAAAGCATTTGGAACTCCGGAAAATCTTGGACCAGTGATTAATACAGCTGAGAAGGATGAATTTCCATATTTGAGGAATGATACTGTACTTTATTTTGCATCGAAAGGTCATTTGGGTTTGGGAAGCTATGATATTTTTGTTGCTAAAAAGTCTAAAGAAGGTGATTGGGGAAAACCTGAAAATCTCAAATATCCTGTAAATTCTACATGGGATGATTTTGGTATTATTTTTCATCCTGCTAAAGATGAAGGGTATTTTACATCAAATAGAAAAGGAGGTCGTGGCAGTGATGATATTTATTATTTCGTATTGCCTCCGCTGATATATTCATTAAAAGGAACTATCAGAGACGAGAAAACCCTGAAATCAGTACAAAGTGTTACAGTAAATCTGGAAGGATCTGATGGTAGTGCAGTGGAAATAGAATCCGGCATAGATGGAGTGTACTTTTTTGATAGCACAAAAATTCTTCCCGCTGTGACTTATGAGATTAAAGTCAGTAAGAAGGATTTTTTTAATGCAAGCGATAGAATTACTACGGTAGCACTCGATAATAGTAAGAATTTTACTATGGATTTCTTATTAATCCCTATTGAAAGAAAACCAATTGTCCTACCTGAAATACTCTACGATTTTGCAAGGTGGGATATCAAACCGCAGTACCGTGATTCATTATCTAATCTTGTGCAGATATTAATGGATAATGAGAACGTTGTTATAGAATTGCTTTCTCATACAGATATGGTTGGCTCTGAGGAAAGTAACCTTGATCTCTCTCAGAAGCGTGCACAGTCTGCAATTGTTTATCTCATTTCCAGGGATATTGACCCCAAAAGATTGAAAGCGATTGGATATGGCGAAAACCAACCCAGAGTTTTAAAAAAGGATGTTACTCGGGGTATTTATACTTTCAATGCTGGTGCCACACTTACAGAGGATTATATAAAATCATTGCCTTCAAGGAAAAAACAGGCAGTTGCAAATCAACTAAACCGACGTACAGAATTCAAAGTTATTAGTGAAGATTTTGTGGCAGAGGATAAAACTCTTGCAGCAGTGATTACCTCTCAAGAAACAGCGGTTAAACCTCCGGTGCCAAAACCTAAGCCAAAACCTAAACCAAAACCCCAACCAAAACCTCAGCCAAAACCTCAACCAAAACCAACTGCCACAGCTATTGCTACTGCTACTGCTACTGCTACTATCCCTGTTTACACAGTACAGGTTGGTGCTGGTAATCTTAGCCTGAGTAAATTTAGTAATCTTGAGGATATTAAGAAATGTAAAGGCAAGGACGGTATTACAAGATTTGTTACCGGAGCATTCCAAACCAGAGATGAAGCTGTACAATATAGCAGGAGAGTTAAAACATTAGGATATAAAGACGCATGGCCTGTGAAAGTTGATGAAAACAGAAAGGCTTGTTTTGAATAAAAGATAAATTAAGTACTTATGAAGAAAAATATTACTTTTTTACTATTCTTTTTATTGTCTGTTTCCTTGGCTTTTGGTCAACAGGAAGCTCAATTCAGCCAGAATATGTTTAATAAGCTTGCGATGAATCCGGCTTATGCCGGCAGTAAGAAAGCAATATGTGCAACCGGCCTCATTCGGCAGCAATGGGCAGGCTTTAAAGATCCTGAAGGTAACAGTGTTGCACCCCGTACTTTCCTGATATCACTAGATTCCCCGGTAAGATTCTTACATGGCGGACTAGGAGCTACCATTTACAATGATGAAATTGGTTTTGAAAAAAATACCGGAGCAAAACTATCCTATGCATACAGAATCAATATCGGTAAAGGTAATCTGGCTTTCGGTGCTCAGGTTGGATTTCTCGATAAATCAGTTGATTTTTCTAAATTCAAATTGCTTGATGATGGTGATCCGGTGTTCATGAGCAAAGGTGAGGAAAGTGTCTTTCTTACGGATTATGCCGGAGGCATATATTATCAGATACCTGATAAATTTTATGCCGGGATATCTGCTTCCTTATTGACCCAGGCTGGCGGAACTATCGGTAGTGCTGAAACAATGAATAGGACTCATTATTACCTGATGTCAGGTTATAATATTTCAGTGTCTGGAAGTTCAGGCTTGGTTATCAATCCATCAGTTCTTGTTAAAACAGACTGGTATTCTGCACAGTATGATATAAACACACTGATGATATTCAATGATAAGTACTGGGGTGGTATTAGTTATCGCGTAGAGGATGCAATAGCAGTTATATTTGGTATGCAATATAGAGATTTCAGGATAGGTTATTCCTATGATATTACAACTTCTGATATGGGTACTGCAGGTAGTAGTGGCAGTCATGAGCTGATGTTAGGATATTGCTTTAAAATAGAGGTGGAAAAAGTGCGTGGCACCTATAAGAACGCCAGATATTTGTAATTTTAATCTGGCAATGTTTATTGTAAAATCACTCAAGTCACCCTATTCCCTCAATTCAATGTTCTTTGCGAAATATGCAACTTTTTCAAGGGAGCTTGTCATATCAAATTCTTCTAAAAATACATTATCCGGTACAGAGATTTTTGTTGATGAATAATTAAGAACTCCCTTTATTCCGGATTCTACAAGGCTTTTTGCAACTTCAACTGTTTTTTCAGGAGGTACAGTAATTATTCCGATAGATATTTTTTTCTTTTTTATTATCTCATCTAAGTTATCCATGTGATAACACTCTACTCCGGAAAAATGCCGCTTAACTTTATTAGGGTTCACATCAAAACAAGCCACTATTGTCAACTTATTTCTTCTGCCCTTGAAATATCCTATTAATGCTCTCCCAAGGTTACCAACACCTAATACTGCTATGTTTTGCCCCGATTCAGTGTCAATTATATTTCCAATAAGATCAATTAGTTCTTTTACATTATATCCCTTAGTTATTTTTCGGGTATAAGCAATTAGCATAATATCTCTTCTTACCTGAACAGAAGTGATATGATGGAGCTTTGCTATTTCATGCGAATAAATATAATATTTTCCTTTTGAGAGGCATTCCATCAGTGATCGCCTGTAAATACTTAAGCGTTCAACAGTTTTCTCAGGGAGATGTGTTGATATCGACACAATTTTATCTTGTTAAATGAAATATTTTGTACAAAAGTATAAATATTATTAATATTGCAAATATTAATCAGTTAATAGCTTTATGAGTCAGGAATTATTAATATTAGTAATAACAGCAGCCTCCATAGGCTTTTTTCATACATTATTTGGCCCTGATCATTATCTCCCTTTTATTGTTATGTCGAAAGCAAGAAAATGGTCAATGTTTAAAACAGCGTGGCTGACTGTGTTATGCGGGCTGGGACATGTTGGTAGTTCCATCGTTCTTGGGATAATTGGAGTGGCTTTTGGTTTAGGTATCTCAAATATTGAAATATTTGAATCATTCAGGGGGAATATTGCCGCCTGGCTATTTATTGCATTTGGCCTGGGATATATGATATGGGGAATTAAAAGAGCAATAAGAAATAAACCTCATACTCATATTCATGTACATAGTAATGGTAGCGAACACGTTCACGAACATATTCATGGAGAAGAGCATTTGCATGTTCATAAAGAGGAAAAGAAAAATCTAACTCCATGGATATTATTTACAATTTTTGTTTTTGGACCATGTGAACCGCTTATTCCAATACTTATGTACCCAGCTGCAAAGAGCAGCATGATAGGAATGCTCATGGTTACAATTGTATTTTCTGTAGTAACTATTTTAACGATGCTTAGCGTGGTACTAATTTCTTCATATGGGATAAAATTTATTCCCCTAGGGAAGATGGCGAAATATTCACATGCCATTGCCGGAGCAACGATATTGCTTAGCGGAATTGGTATACAGTTTTTAGGATTGTAATTTGCTTCGCGTCATTTACCCTTCGGGCGTCATTCGCTTCGCTGTCATTCACTTTGTGTCATTTGCCCTTCGGGCGTCATTTGCTTCGCGTCATTTACTTCGTGTCATTTGCCCTTCGGGCGTCATTCGCTTCGCTGTCATTCGCTTCGTGTCATTTGCCCTTCGGGCGTCATTCGCTTCGCTGTCATTCACTTCGTGTCATTTGCCCTTCGGGCGTCATTCGCTTCGTGTCATTCACTTCGTGTCTTTGCCCTGGGCGTCAATTGAATGACCACCTAATGACCACCTAATGACCACCTAATGACCACCTAATGACTACCTAATGACAACCTAATGACCACCTAATGACCACCTAATGACCACCTAATGACCACCTAATGACTACCTAATGACTATCTAATGACTATCTAATGACTTCCTAAATCATTCAGCATTCTTCGAACTAGCGAGCAGCCACTCATACCACTTATCCATCCCCTCACCGGTTTTAACTGAAATCTCGAAGAATTTCAGATGGTGATTAACTTTCATGGCATGTTCCTTTGCTGTTTCGATATCAAAATCCACATAGGGGAGGAGGTCTGTTTTGTTGATAATGCAGATGTCAGATGATTCAAACATAGTTGGGTATTTTATAGGTTTGTCATCTCCTTCAGTAGTACTCATGATCACTATCCTCTTTGATTCTCCAAGATCAAATAATGCCGGACAAACCAGGTTTCCAACATTCTCAATTATCAGAGCAGAGTTATCAGTTACTTCAAGCTTTTTTACAGCTTTACTGATCATGTCAGCATCCAGGTGACATCCATTACCTGTATTTATTTGTATAACAGGTGCACCGGCATTCTTAATACGAACAGCATCATTCATAGTTTGCTGGTCGCCTTCGATGATGAAAAAAATTAACTTGTCGCCAATATCCTTGATTGTTTTTTCAAGCAGACTGGTTTTTCCTGATCCGGGCGAACTAACCAGGTTTAAACAGAAAATATTTTTTGCATCAAAAAAACCTCTGTTCCTCTCGGCAAGAAGGTTGTTTTTTTGCAAAATATCCGTTTCAAGTTGAATTTTTGTGCCATGGCTATGGTCGTGGTCATTCTCATGATGCTCGTGAGCGTGATCAGTCCCATGAAGGTGATTATGGGTATGATCATAATCGTTGCTGTGTTCATGCTTATGGGGATGAGTATGTTCTTCATCTCCATGAGTGTGAGAGTGTGAATGATCATGACTATGACCGGAGCCTGTCTCTTCACCGGGTATATTCATTCTTACTTCTTCAGGATGTCCGCAACCGCATGTATCGCACATAATTTATCCTTTCTATGTTTATTATTCATAAATAATTTAGTGCAAAGATAATACTTATTCAGTGATCAGATAATTGATTAATACTAAAATGCGTGAATGCGTAAATGATTGAATAAAACAAATTAGCAATGGAACAATTTAACAATGGAACAATTGAGCAATAATCAATCACGGATTATGATTTTTTTCCATTATCACATTATCATATTAACACATTACTATTCAACAACAATCGACTTTACCCTGAGTTCTTCTCCCTGTATTATTGTTGAGTCAAAACTACTACACTCCGGGCAGGGTGTGAAAAGATCATCTACATCAAATTCCCGAGAGCATTTATTGCATTTTGCCCTTCCGGGTATCTTTATAATATTTTTCCTGGCATGCTCAAGTATAGTATTTTTTATTCCTTCTTCCAATGCAAATTCCATAGCCTCGATAACTACTCCTGATAAAGATCCTATCTCCAGCTCAATTTCAGTAACAGCTTTTGCTCCACTTTGCTGAAGATTTTCCTCAACAATTTCAACTATGTTCATTACTATTGATAATTCATGCATAACTAAATAGTCTTTAGAGTACTTGAAGTACTTTTTTCTTCAAACTTACAATTTTTTTATCTGTTCTAATTTAAAACAATTCTATTTTATTCGAATGATCGATTTTTCTAACTATATAAAATAAATTAATTGTATCTTGTCCCCATTCTGAGTATTAGTATTTTTTGAATTTAAAAAATTGTATTAGGAGGTAAAGATGAATAAGGTAATATCAGTTAACGTAAAATGTCCACATTGCAGAACTTCATTGATGGACCACGAAAACTTATTGAATAATAAGCCAAGCATTAAGCTTAATATTGAGATAAGCAACAACAGGGGTATAGTTAGATTATGCTCTACTTATGGATGTTATGATCATGTTAGTGATATTGAAATTCCTAATAATGAGATTGCAAAGTTTTATTGCCCACATTGTAACAAACCTCTTGAGCATACTGAAGAATGTGATTTATGTCATGCACCTATGGTGCCGTTTGTGCTTGAGATGGGTGGTCGGGTTTCTATCTGCTCAAGAAGTGGCTGCACTAAGCATTATGTTGCTTTTGAAGAGCTTTCCGATGCAATCAGGAAGTTTTATAAGGAATATGGCTATATGTAAGACGCAAACCGGAATTGTGTAAGTAAAAATCTACACCTGGTAAGAGATCCTTTATCAGAATAATTGAATAATGGTTCTATTGCTCGATTGTTCTATTATTAAACTAATAGCAATAGATTTGTGTATTTAATAAGTTGAATTAATACACTATTATCTTCATTTATTTTACGAACCCATTCCGTTTAATAACCTTTTTACAGTAAAACCCATCTCTAACTGTATATACTCACTTGTTCAAATTTACGGATTGCAATTTGGATTTATCCAGGAAATATAATATATTTACCTCAATATTTTACCGATCAATAAAATTATGCAACCATATATATCAATTTTTTGTCTATATTATTGAAATGTTGAGGTAGATTTGTTGAGTTTTAAATTATCCATCAATAAATTGCTATGAAAAAACTTTATCTCCTGGTCATTCTGTTTTTTCTACTACAATTATATCTCTTTTCCCAACCTTGCCTGCCTCAAGGTATAAAATTTTCGTCACAGATTGAAGTTGATAATTTCCAATTCAATCATCCTAATTGTACTGAAATAGAAGGAGATGTTGAGATTGTTGGGTATAATATCACAAATTTAAGTGGATTAAATGTTTTAACAAGAATTGGAGGGAGCTTAACAATTGAGAACAATAATATCTTAACACATTTAACCGGTTTTAATAATTTAGTCTCCATTGGAGGAGGGCTCTATATCTATGACAATAATTTTCTTACAAGTTTATCAGGGCTGGAAAATCTCACATTAATTGGAGGAGACTTGGAAATTAAAGATGGACCCTTTGGTGCCCCACCTGTACTTTATAATCTGAATGGCCTTTATAATCTCACTACTATTGGCGGTTCTCTCACAATAGACAACAAAGATGCCTTGATCGATTTAACGGGACTTGATAATTTAAGTTCTATTGGTGGAAACCTTTCTATTTCTAACAATGATTCTCTTGCTAATTTATCTGGACTTAACAATGTGGCTTCTATTGGAGGAGATATTTATATTTATAGCAACATTATTTTGACATATCTTATTGGCCTTGACAGTTTAACTACTATAGGTGGAAATCTTCAGATTCAATCAAATCCATTGATGATAAACCTATCAGGCCTTGATAATGTAGCCTCAATTGGGGGAGGACTTTTTTTCTACGATAACAGCTCCTTAATAAGTTTGATAGGTTTGGAAAACCTCTCGTCTATTTCTGGAGATTTAAGAATTGGTGATTATCAGAATGGAAGTAATCCATCACTAATCAATTTTACTGGTCTTGCTGGGGTGACTTTAATTCAAGGATCCATTTTAATTTATAACAGTGATGCACTAATAAATTTAAATGGACTTGGAAATGTAACTTTTATTGGAGGTGATCTTCTAATATATGACAACAATGACCTAACGAGTTTAACAGGTTTAGGAAATGTTGCTTCTATTAAGGGTGATGTGAAAATCGGAGATATTCAATATGGGAGTAATCCTTCTCTGTCCAGTCTGACTGGCCTTAATAATGTTGATTCGATCGGAGGAAGCCTTTATTTATATAACAATGATGCATTGATAAGTTTATCAGGATTGGAAAACCTGGTTATTACAGGTGGAGATCTTAATATTTACAATAATGATTTACTTCTATCTCTAAACGGCCTTGATAGTTTAATTTCAATTGGAGGTTTTTGCCGAATTCAATCTAATATATCCATATCAAGTTTATCAGGTCTTAACAATATAATGTCAATTGGTGGGTACTTACATATCTCCAATAATGATGAATTGGTAAATTTAACCGGCCTAAATAGTTTATCTGATGTTAGTGGAGATTTATCATTTTATAGCAATGATTCCCTTTTAAATTTTTCAGGACTTAGTAATTTGTTGACTGTTGGAGGTGACTTTATAATTCTATCCAATTTGTCCCTCGCGAATTTAAGTGGTCTTGATAAATTGGATTCAGTTAGTGGAGCTTTTAAGACTTCATTCAACCCTTCACTTACCACCTTATCTGGTCTGGAAAATATGACTTCTATTGGAGGATTACTTCTGATAGAAGAAAATCAAGCACTTACAAATCTGGCTGGATTGGAAAATTTATCATCAATAGATGGATATCTAAGAATTTCAAATAACAACAGCTTAGGAAGTTTATCAGGATTAGATAATATAAATGCAAATTCTATCAACTATTTATCTATATGTAACAATCCTTCTTTATCTACATGTGAAGTGTTAAGTATTTGTGATTATTTATCTAGCACAGACGGTGGTGTTGACATTCGTAAAAATGCATTAGGCTGTAACAATCCAAAAGAAGTGGAAGATTTGTGCAAAAATGTTGGAATTACAGATATTAGTTTTAAATCTAATTTTACATTGTTCCCGAACCCTGCACAAAAAAATGTTTATATCTCTAATGAAAATGGAGTGCTTTTAAGAGAAATGAATATTTATAACACTTTTGGCCAAACTGTTTTACATGTAAAGATACCAACAAATATTATCAATATCTCGTCGCTGGATAGGGGAATGTATATTATTGAGTTGATTGGAGAGGATTTGATACTTAGAGAAAAACTGATGGTTAGATGATGTGTTAATATGATAATTAAGTAAGCCAATATAAAAAACTTAAAGTTTACCGGCATGAAAAGGTTACTCCTCTTCCTTGTATTTGTCTTCCTTATCCTAACAAGTGCTTCATCCCAACCTTGTTTGCCTAATGGAATCAGTTTTACTACTCAGACTAAAATAGATAGTTTTCAATATGATTATCCAAACTGTACAGAAATACAGGGAGATGTATATATTGGTAGCATTGATATTACTAATTTAGACGGTTTAAATGTTTTGACCTATATTGCCGGAGATCTCTTTATTGGAGGTTATCAAAAAGGTACAAGCCTAATAAATTTATCAGGTCTAAACAATGTTACTTCTGTCGGAGGAAGCCTTGAAATTCGATATAACACCTTACTGACAAGTTTATCTGGAGTTGACAATCTGACTACAGTTGGAGGTGACCTTATGATTACTGATAATACTGCCCTTACAAATTTATCTGGCCTAGACAATTTGGCCTTTATTGGATGGACTTTGTGGATAAATTACAATAATGCTCTGACTAATATAACTGGCCTAAGTAATGTTAATAATTTCCATACAATTCATATTCATGGTAATGCTTCTCTTGTAAGTTTAACTGGTCTTGATCAAATTGACACAATATACGGGCATTTACAAATCTCAAGTAATACTTCAATGAGTTTATCTGGTCTTGACAATTTGAAAACAATCACTGGATCTTTGTGGATAGGTGGCAACGGATTTACAAGTTTAATTGGTTTGGACAATCTTACTTATGTTGGCAGTGGTGTAAGGATAGTAAATTGTGGTTACCTACAGTGTTTGTCAGGCCTTGACAAATTAGCTTCAATTGGTTGGCACTTGACTATTTGGTTGAACAATTCTCTGGAAAGCCTATCAGGATTAGATAACCTGGTTTCTATCGGTGGAGATTTAGTAATTGGTGATAACCACTATTATGGTAACCCCATTCTATCAAGTTTATCAGCCCTTGGGAATTTGAGCACAATTGAAGGAGAACTTATGATTTATAAGAATGATTCTCTTTCGAGTTTGAGCGGTTTGGACAATATTGATGCAAACTCCATTACAAACCTAATAATTGAGAATAACCAGTCCTTGTCGGTTTGCGAAGTTATGAGTGTATGCAATTATCTTGCTAGTCCCAATGGTATAGTTTCTATACATTCAAATGCAACTGGATGCAGCAGCCAGGAAGAAGTTAGCGATTCCTGTCATATTATTGGATTATCTGAAAGTGCTCTTAGACAAAAAGTGTTAATATACCCCAATCCTGCAAAAGAGAAGATATTCATTTCAAGCCCAAATAAAATCATTTTTAATGAGGTTGCAATTTATAACCAACTTGGCCAAAAAGTATTGCAAGAACTTGGTTCTAATTATTCCATTGATGTTTCATCTTTAATGCCAGGAATGTATGTTGTTGAGTTGGTATCAGATGAATGGGTAGTGAGGGAGAAGCTTATAATTAGATAATTGTTAATTATTAATGTATTTTCTTATCTGCTAAAATCAGTGAATCTGTGGCTGTTTTTTTTGTTGCTACTGATTACACAGATTCAAATAACTAGTTTTCGTCTTTAATTCGTGTATTAGTGGCTTAGCGATGTAACAGTTTGACAATTAATATGTTAGTTCCGAAGAAAAAGTAACCTGAAAGGTATGTCCAATAGCTAACAAATTCTCGGAAGCTGTTCCCCAGCTAGCATATCGAGTATCCTGTTACCTCCAATGATGGTCTTTATCCATGCTTTACCTGGGTGGTCACCAACAATTTCTCCAATAATAGTACTTTCCCTGCCTAGCTCATCAGTTCGAAGTGAATCAATCACATTCTTCGCATCATCTTTGTCAACCACCATTACAATTTTTCCCTCATTGGCAACGTATAATGGGTCAAAGCCTAATATTTCGCACATTCCTTTAACCTTTTCATCAACAGGAATACTGGATTCATCAATTTGCACACCAAAGTCTTTTTCGGCAGCTAATTCTGATAAAACAGTAGCCAACCCACCACGGGTGGCATCTCTCATAAATTTGATATTTGGTGATGCTTCCATTGCTTTTCTTATCAACTGGTTAAGGCATGCACAATCTGATTTAAGGTCAGAAGATAGGTTGAGGAATTCGCGGGCAGCAAGGATTGCCATACCATGATCACCAATGGATCCGTTAATGATTATTTTGTCTCCAAATTTAATGTCCTTACCAGAGCTGATATTTTTGTGTTTCTCCGGTAATTCACCAATCCCGCTGGTATTAATAAAGATCTTATCCAACTTTCCTTTATCAACTACTTTTGTGTCGCCCGTTACAATCATAACACCTGCCTTTTTGGCTTCTTCAGCCATTGACCTTACAATTGTTTCAAGCTCTTCCATACCAAAACCTTCCTCAATAATAAATGATGAACTTAGATATAAAGGTGTGGCGCCGGATACAGCCATATCATTTACAGTGCCAGCAACAGCAAGTTTTCCAATGTCTCCGCCCGGAAAAAAAACAGGGTCTACAACGAAAGAATCTGTCGTGAAAGCAAGAAGATCTTTGTCAATTTTCAGGATAGCCGAATCAGTCTGATCCTTTATTGTTGGATTGTCAAAATATTTGACAAATAACCCATTTATCAGGTCATGCGAGAGTTGTCCACCGCTACCATGTCCAAGTAATATTCTATCTTCCATTTCTGCTATATCTGTGATGTGCATGACAAGAGCCTTCATGCGAAACCATGCATGCACCAACCGGATTAGTGGGAGTGCATACTGTATCAAATAACTTACAATCTTTGGGACTTTTCAGTCCTTTTAATATTTCACCGCATATACAACCCTTATCATCAGCTGTTTCTTCAACATCAACCTCAATCATTTTTTCAGCATCAAAAGATGAATATTTATCTTTCAGTGTGAGTCCGCTATTTTTTAAAATACCCAGCCCTCTCCACCAGTCATCTCTCAAATCAAATACCTCATCCATCATTGCTAATGCTTTTTGGTTACCTTGAGGTTTAACAGCCCTGCTATATTGGATCTCAACCTTTGGAGTGCCATTCTCAATTTGTTTAACCAACATATAGATGGATTGTAGCATATCAAGCGGTTCAAAACCGGAAATTACACATGCTAATCCATATTTTTCAGATATATCACTATATATTCCGGATCCCGTTATGGTACTCACATGCCCCGGCGCAATATAACCGTTAATTTTAACTCCTTCGTCAATCAGCGCTTTCATAGGAGGAGGCATGATTTTATGTGAACTGTATAAATAGAAATTTTCAATTTTCTCTTTTGCTGCATTTATAATACCTGCAGCACTACTTGGTGCTGTGGTCTCGAAACCAATTCCAATAAAAATAACCTTTTTATCAGGATTGTCTCTGGCAATTTTAAGGGCTTCCAGGATAGAAAATACAATCCTGATATCAGATCCTGTCCCAATCTCCCGTCTGAGAAAAGAACTTGAACCTGGTACTCTGATAAGGTCACCATAAGTAGTGATAATGACATCCTTAAGCCTGCTATATGCAATTGCCTGATCAATGAATCTTTTGCTTGAAACACATACCGGACATCCCGGACCGGACAAGAGTTTTATTGTATCAGGTAACAAGGAAGGAATGCCGAATTTCTGAATTGCCATTGTATGGCCACCACACACCTCCATGAGAGAAATATTCTTAACAGAGATGGCTTTAATCTCTTTTAATATTCTTTCAGCCAGATCTTTATTTCTGTATTCATCAATGTACTTCAAACTATTTTTTTCCTTTCTCTTCTTCATCAATTTGTTGGTTTATTACTTCTAATTCATCAAATAGCTTGAATATTTCTTTAGCCTCTTCCTCGTCGATTTTTTGTATTGCAAAGCCTGTATGCAATAATATATAATCTCCAACCTTCACGTCTTCAATCATCTGAAGGCTGGCATTATATTCTGTACCACCCATCGACACAATTGCCATCTCACCATCAATTGATTTTACTTTTGCTGGTATACTTAAACACATTTTAAACTTCTCCTTTTTGCTGCTATTGCTAATTGTCCGAGTGCAATTCCACCATCATTGGATGGCACCGTACATTGTGAGTAAACTTGAAAATTGTTTTGTGTTAATAATTTTTCAACTTTTTCTGAAATATAACGGTTTTGAAAACTACCACCGGATAAAGCAATTTTATTTATTTTATAATCATCTCTTATTTTAGATGCAACTGCAAAAATAATATTAATTATTGTATTGTGAAATTTTGCAGAGATAACTGATACAGGAATATTTCTACTGAGATCTTCAATAATCTCATTAAAGGTGTTATTTAGTTGAATTGTGCTATTTAATTGAAATTCATAACTATCAATTATGTTTATTTCTGCAATTGTTTCGAGCCGCATAGGAGCCTCTGCATGAAAGGATGAGAATGTACAAAGATTAATAAGTGCTGAAACTGCATCAAAAAGTCTTCCGGCACTGGATGTTAAAGGACAGTTAATTTTTTTATCAATAGCCATTAAAAGCATTTCAATATCATTGGAGTCTATATTTTTTAGGAATTGAAATTTACTTTTAAGGAACTCCCTTCCATAATATTTATTTAAATATGCAACAGCCATTCGCCAGGGTTCTTTGGTTGCCATATCTCCTCCTGGCATTGGGATATACTCAAAGTGAGTAATTCTCTTATACTCGTTCAGGTCACATACAAAGAACTCACCACCCCAGATTTTATTATCATCGCCATAACCTACTCCATCTAAAGCAACCCCAATAATTTTTTCATCGAGATGATGCTCTGCCATACATGAGGCAATATGAGCATGATGATGTTGAACACTTATCTTTTTGCATTCCAGACTCTGGAAATGTTTACTCGACAAATAATCAGGGTGCATATCGTGAACCAGAAGATTTGGTGTTACCCTAAACAATTTCTTGAATTGTTCAATAGTATTTATGTAGAAATCAAGTGTTTCTATATTTTTTAGATCTCCAATATGCTGGCTTATTATTGCCTGATTCCCTTTACCGACACAAAAACAATTAACAAGTTCAGCACCGGATGCAATAATGCCATCTACATCCAAATTCATTCTTACCGGTGATGGTGCATAAGCGCGCGAACGTCTTATCAATCTCTCTGTATTATTAATAATAAATGCTACTGAATCATCAGTTCGGTTGTAAATTTCCCTGTTATAAATTAGAAGAGCATCAGAAATTCCTAAAAGTTTTTTTTCGGCATCATCATTATCGATGAGAATAGGCTCATCCGAAATATTACCGCTGGTCAGGACAATTGCCGGGAGCTTTAGTTTTTCAAAAAGAAGGTAGTGAAAAGGCATGTATGGGAGCATTGCACCGACAGTGCTGAACCCAACGCTAACACTATGTGCAAGTTTTTTCTTTTCATGAAGTAAGATAATCGGCCTCCTCCAGGATTTAATGCTAAGTTCTTCGGCAGAATTTAATTGTGTGAATTCTTTTAGTTTTTCAATATCCGCAAACATGACAGCAAATGGCTTTCCATCTCGATTTTTTGATTCCCTTAATTTTTTTACAGCCTCTTCATTTAATGCATCACAAGACATATGAAATCCGCCAAGCCCTTTCATAGCAATAATTTTTCCTTCTTCCAGAAGTTTGCATGTTGTTTGCAATATTGTATCAGGATCATGAATTCTATTATTTTTAGTGATCAGCTCATATTGCGGACCACAATTTTTACAGGCTACAGGTTGAGCATGAAAACGCCTGTCCATGATGTCAGAGTATTCCTTACGGCATTTCTCGCACATTATGAAAGGAAGCATAGTGGTCTTTTCCCTGTCGTATGGAAGATCCTTTATTATGGTAAATCTGGGGCCACAATTAGTACAGTTGATGAATGGGTAGTTTATTCTGTTTTCCTGTAATTGCATGTCCTCAAGGCATTCGTCACATACCGCTATATCAGGACTAATTTCAGTTATTTCTTCCGAGGTGTTGGTACTTTTGATAATTCTAAAATCGGAAAACTTTTCAGTATCTGTTACTTCGTAAGTGATAGAAACAATATTCGAGGCCAAGGGAGCTTCATCCTTTATCGACTGAATAAATTCTTTTATTGTTCTATTGTTCAATTGTTCAACTATTCGATTATTCGAATATTCGTTAGTATTTATCTTTATAATAACTCCATCATTTCTGTTCTCAACACTCCCTTTAATCTTGTATCTCACTGCAAGTTTATAGATAAATGGACGAAAACCTACTCCTTGCACTAGGCCTTTTATTTGTATGTTAAATGTTTGAAGCACCTGGCAAAACTATAAAATAAAAATAATATATAAAGGTTTCATGTTTTGTGTCATTCGTTTTGGCTACATTTCGATTCCACTTAATGTGACATCTGCTGATTGGATATTGATGATTGCCATTGCCTACTTTTCATTATGGGCTACCTACTTTCCTTCATTTTCAAATTAACTTTTTGAATAATTGATCTTTTGACTTTTTTTTAATTTCATAATGTCAGGAAAATTTATTAATTTTGACATTGATTTTGGGAGTTAGAAAGTTGTGATTTGATGAAAAAATAAATCTTTTCCTTTACATTCAATTTTATCAGAGTGTTGAGATATGACAGATAATATTCATTGTACTGATTGTGATGTTAAGTCGCTGACATGTTTTAGAAGTCTGGATTCGGAGTCGATTAAATATCTTGATGAACATAAATCCACTTTCTTTTATAAAAAAGGACAAACTATTTTTTATGAAGGTGGCATACCTCCTGGTATATATTGCTTAAAATCGGGAAAAATTAAGATTTATAAGTTAGGGATTGATGGAAAGGAGCAAATAGTAAGATTTGCTACTTCTGGTGGGCTTTTGGGTATCAGGGCCTTAGTTGGAGGCAGGCAGTATTCTGCTTATGCTGAAACTATTGAAGATTCAGTTATTTGTCTGGTTAACAAGACAACTTTTATAAAGCTGATTGATGAAAATTCAGAGTTTTCTCATTGCCTGATGAAAATTTTAAGCCGTTTACTTGAAGATGCTGAGAATAAAATGACCTCACTTGCCCAAAAACCTGTCAGAGAGAGACTGGCTGAGACGTTGATAATAATGAACAATTTATTTCATTCATATCCCGCCTCCCCAAATGGATCAACAATAAGCCTTTCTCGTAATGATCTTGCTAATATCGTTGGTACTGCAACTGAAACTGTTATTCGATTACTATCTGAGTTCAAAGACGAAGAGTTAATTGCAATTAATGGCAGAAGCATTACTCTGTTAGATATTGATGATCTTAAAAAGACCGGAAAAGTTTTTGATTAATGTATTTCCCCTTATTCCTTTTTTTTCCATTTCGTAAAATATGACAAAAGTCATATTTGTATATGATAATTGTCATCTTCCATTTTTTATTAATTAATTAACCTTGCTCACTTTAAGTGTTAATTGATTAACAGTACAAATATTAATAATTAAATAAAGGATGTAAAATGGAAGAAAAAGTTAATACTGCTGTTTGTTTCTGTCAGCATACCAACGGCCATACTGATGTCGTGGATATTTCAGAAGTAGCAGCATATGCTGAAGAAATTCCAGGCGTCCGGACTGTCTGGTATACTTCAAGCTTGCCAATAGCCGATACTCGCGAAATTACAAGAATGATTATGGAGGAGGGAATAAGCAGGATAGTACTTGCCGGCGAACAACCGGGAATGTACAAGACTGTTTTTGCGAAGTCTTTGGCAGCTGCCGGTATGAAAGCTGAAAATGTTGTCCAGGCCGGATTTAGAGAGCATGGTGCAATTAAAAAATCCGATACTGATCGTGCAAAGGCAATTCTGGCATGTGCAGTATATGGAGTTCCTTTTGAAAATGCTGCGATTCCGGAGGAATCAGATGTTCATCCCGATACACTTGTAATTGGTGGTGGGATATCAGGTATTCAGGCTTCACTTGAAATTGCAGATGGAAATCAAAAGGTCTATCTGCTTGAAAAAACAGGGACGATAGGAGGGCACATGGCTATGTTTGATAAAACATTTCCAACCCTCGATTGCGCTGCATGTATTCTGACACCTAAGATGGTTGAAGTTGGACAACACCCGAATATTGACCTTATGACTTATTGTGAGGTTCTGGGGGTTAGTGGTGAAGCGGGGAATTACAAGGTCAGGATATTGAAAAAATCAAAAAGAGTTGATCAGGCCACATGTATCGGGTGCGGTACTTGTATGGAAAAATGCCCAAAAAAAGCTCCATCTGAGTTTGATGCAGAGATAAGTATGAGAAAAGCTATTTACATCCCATTCCCACAAGCCGTACCAAATAAGTATCTGATAGATGCAGATAATTGCACTTATGTTGAAAATGGAAAATGTGGTATATGTGTTAAAGTTTGCCCGGTGCCTGATTGTATTGACCTTGATCAACAAGATGAGGAAGTTGAAATTACTGTTGGAAACATCGTTGTTGCTACAGGCTTTAAACCATTCGACGCAAAACATGTTGATCAGTTTGGTTATGGTAAATTTCCTAATGTAATTACTTCTCTGGAATTTGAAAGACTCATCAATGCCGCCGGACCAACATCCGGAAATATTGTTTTCAGATCACAGGATAAAAAAGGAAATTGGATATTCAACGATGAAAGTGCATCACCTAAAAGTATTGCACTTATTCATTGTGTGGGAAGTCGTGATGAAAATTATAATAAGTATTGCTCAAAGGTTTGTTGTATGTATTCATTGAAATTAGCGCATCTTGCAAAAGAAAAATTACCTGATGCTGAAGTGAGTGAATACTATATCGATATGAGATCCTTTGGTAAAGGTTATGAAGAGTTTTACGAAAGAATAGATAATGAAGGCATCAATATTATCCGAGGCAGAACTGCTAAAATCGAAGAATCGGGTGACCAACTTCTCCTGCGTAGTGAAGATATTGAGGGAGGAAGACTAATTGAACAAAAAGTTGACATGGTTGTGTTGGCAGTTGGACTTGAAGCTCGTGATGATTCCGAAGAACTGGCAAAGATGCTTGGAATTGCTCAGGATGAAAATGGATGGTTTAATGAAACCAATTTCCTGAGTGACCCTGTTGGTACATTTGCCGGAGGAATTACTATAGCAGGCGTATGCCAGGGGCCAAAAGATATTCCTGACTCTGTTGCCCAGGGCTCAGCGGCTGCATCACGTGTGTTGCAGAGTATCATAAAAGGAAAAGTCAAAAAGAGTATCAAAGATATTTCCCTCGACTATATTGAATCCAATGCAAAGAAACTTTCAAAAATTATGGAGGACAAATTATGATCCAACGTGTAAATCCTGATTTAAAGAAATACCTGGTGAAATATGGAATACAGGACTGGAACGAATGTTTCCATTGTGGAAACTGTACAGCAATCTGTCCTTTAACAGACCAGGGTTTTCTTTTTCCAAGAAAAGCGATCAGGCAGGTGCAAATGGGCCTTAAGACCAGCTTAGCAAGCAATTTTGATCCATGGCTGTGCTACTATTGTGGTGAATGTTCTGAAACCTGCCCAAGAGATGCAAACCCCGGTGAATTGATGATGTCGCTCCGGAGATACCTTACTTCAGTATATGACTGGACAGGTTTTTCTAAATTGTTTTATACAAAGAAAATTTGGGAATTCCTTACAATTATAATTCTCTTTATATTAGTTATTGCTTCATTTGTTGTATGGTTCCCTAAGGAACAAATTGCAAATTTTACAACTTATATTGGTGATCATTCTTTTCTTAAGGTAATAGAGGCAGGTGACCTGATCATGGCTGCCGTTGTTGCTTTTGTCCTAATTTCTAATATTTTCCGAATGTGGTATCTTACTATCCTTAAACCTAAATATAAGGTGCCGTTTATAGAATATTTTAGAGGAATATATGTTTTGCCGGGAGTATTTGCCTCACAAATTTCATTTAGGAAGTGCGATACTGATGGAAGATTATATTGGGTAAACCATTTGCTACTAATGACTGGATATACCCTTATGTTTATTCTTGTTGTAGTATTCCTTCCTAAATTCCAGGTAAGTGAAGTTTATAACTGGTACCATTGGCAACGCTTACTTGGATATTATGCAACTTTCGGGCTCCTGTTCGGGTTGAGTGCGATGTTTATTGGACGATGGAGAAAGAAAAGCGAGAAGTTCAAATTTTCACATTTAAGCGACTGGCTCTTCATTATTATGCTGTTCTTAACTACTTTAACAGGAATTTTAGTGCATATTTTTAGATTGGCTGATATGCCTTATGCTACCTATTATTTGTATATCATCCATCTTGCTGTTTTGGTTCCTATGATCTGTGTTGAAGTTCCATTCTCCAAATGGTCACACCTTGCTTACAGGCCTTTCTCAATATATTTTTACTATTTGAAAAAGGCCGCACTTTCCAAACAACATAAATCAAAGCTTGCTGCGGCAGCATAATGAAAGGAAGTAAAAATGGAAGAAACAAGAATAGGTTTATATGTATGTTGGTGCGGTACAAACATTGCCAAAATGGTAGATGTTGAAAACGTTGCCAAAGAAATGGAATCCATGCCTAATGTAGTTGTATCCAAGGACTATAAATATATGTGTTCAGATCCCGGGCAGGATTTAATAATAAAAGATATTAAAGAGCATAATCTAAATAGGGTAGTAGTTTCTGCTTGTTCACCAAGGATACATGAAATAACATTCAGAAAAGCTCTGGAAAATGCCGGATTGAATCCATATATGTTTGAAATGGCAAATATCAGGGAACATGATTCATGGGTACATACCGATAGGGAGGAAGCTACTAGAAAAGCCAAAACTCTTATTGCCGGGGCGTTAAATCGTGTCAGGTGGCATGAATCACTTGAAAAAAGAACTGTTGATATGAACCCTGCTACTTTAATAATTGGTGGAGGAATAGCAGGCATCTCAGCTGCTCTGGAAATAGCTGATTCTGGCAAAAAAGTATACCTGATTGAAAAATCAGATAAACTGGGTGGCCATTTGCTAAATGTTGATCTTACATATCCTTATATGTACAGTGCACAGGAAATGATTAAACCGAAGATTGACAGGATTGAAAATAACCCTGATATTGATGTTTTTCTTAATACACAAATTGAAGACCTTACTGGTTATGTGGGTAACTTCCAAACAAAAATAAGCAAGGATGGTGCCGAGAAAGAACTGAAATTTGGTAGCATCATTGTAGCAACAGGATTGAAAGCTTTTAAGCCTGATACTATTAAAGGCTATGATTATACTAATTTTCCGAATGTAATTACTTCAGTTGAATTTGAAGCAATGCTAAAAAGCGGAAAAATACTCACAAAGGAAGGTAAAGAGCCCAAAAATATTTTTATAATACATTGTGTTGGAAGTAGAAATCATGATTATCATGAATATTGCTCCCGTACCTGTTGTATGACCGCATTAAAGTATTCCAATCAAATACGTTCAGCATTGCCAGATTCGCATATTTATCATGCTTATGCTGATATGAGGGCATTTGGTAAAGGTTGTGAGGAGTTATATACCAAAACATCAAGAAAGGATGTCATATTTTTGATGTACGATCAAAAGAATGACCTTCCAAAGATCAAAAAAGCTAGTGTAAAAGATAAATGTGAAATGCTCATTGAGCTGAATGAGAAGCTTTCAGGTGAATCTGTTGAAGTAGCTGCTGATATGGTTATTCTGATGGTTGCAATGGAGTCGCAAGATAATGCAAAAACTCTTGGACAAACTGTTGGAGTTAGTTTATGTGGTAATGAGTTTTATATTGAGAAACACCCCAAACTGGATCCTGTTGCAACAACTACTGATGGAGTATATGTTGTTGGCAGTTGCCAGTCACCAAAAGATATCCCGGATTCAGTATCACAGGCAAGGGCCGCCGCTGCAAGAATATTAGCTAAAATAAATTATGGAACCGTTGAAGTTGAAGTTACAACTGCTGTTGTAAATGAAGAGCTTTGTTGTGGATGTCAGACCTGCGTTAGTGTATGTCCTTATACTGCAATTAGCTATGATGATGAAAAGAATGTGTCTGTTGTAAATGAGGTTCTTTGTAAAGGTTGTGGTACTTGCGGTTCTGCATGCCCTACAGGTGCTATTAAATGCAGGCATTATACTGATCAGCAGATATTGTCGCAAATTGAAGGATTATTATCAAAGTCATTAGAATTACAGGAGGTATAATATGAGTTTTCAACCAACAATTGTATCATTTTTATGTAACTGGTGTTCATACACCGGTGCTGATCTGGCCGGAACATCACGTATGAAGTATGCTTCAAATATCCGTATCATCCGGGTAATGTGTTCCGGTAGGATAGAACCTACATTCGTACTAAAAGCATTTAGAGAAGGTGCAGATGGAGTATTAATATGTGGTTGCCATCCCGGCGATTGTCATTATCATGAAGGTAATTATAAATGTCTTAGAAGGTTCCATCTGTTGCAAAAATATATTAAACAAATGGGGATGGATGAGGATCGATTGCAATTGAAATGGATAAGTGCCAGTGAAGGTAAACAGTTTGCTGAATTAGCGAATAGTTTTACTGAAGAGATAAGGAATTTAGGTCCTTGTAAAGTGAAGGAAGTAATGGAAACTTTAACCTAATAAGGAGGCAAAGAAATGGGAAATGAAGAAAAAAAACCAAAAATAAATTTAGCAATTTATTGGGGAGCTGCCTGTGGCGGATGTTGTGTTTCAGTCCTTGATGTCCACGAAAGTTTATTTGATGTCGTGGCAGCGGCTGATCTTGTTTTTTGGCCAATAGCATTGGATATAAAATATAAGGATGTGGAAGCCATGCCGGATGGGCATATTGATGTTACTTTATTCAATGGTGCTGTGCGGAATAGTGAAAATGAACATATGGCAAAACTCCTGCGTAAGAAAACAAAAATACTGGTGGCATATGGGTCTTGTTCTCATATGGGCGGTATTCCAGGGCTTGCAAACTTCTCTGATAAAGAATCTCTTCTACAGAGAGTGTACGATGACACTGAGTCAACAGAGAATCCGAAAAAAATCAGACCTCAAACTGAATACGAAGTAAAAGAAGGTGTTCTTGATTTACCGGAATTTTATAATGATGTTAAAACCCTGGATCAGGTTGTTAATGTAGATTATTATTTACCAGGTTGTCCACCTCAAACAGAAAGATTGGTAGAGGTGTTTATGGCTATTGTTACAGGTGCTGAGCTTCCACCGCCGGGCTCAGTAGTTGGAGCACTTGCTAAATCACAGTGTGACGAATGTGAGAGAAAAAAGTCAGATAATAAGAAGATAAATAAATTCTATCGCCCCTGGGAAATTGAGGATGATGGAGAAACCTGCTTTTTGGAACAGGGGGTTATTTGTCTGGGCCCGGCTACCAGAGGTGGATGTGGTGTGAGATGTATTAAAGGTAATGCCCCGTGCAGAGGATGCTATGGGCCTCCTCCGGATGTTATTGATCCCGGAGCAAAAATGATGTCGGCTATCGCTACTATGATCGATTCAGACGATCCTGAAGAAATTGCCGCCATTGTTGAACAAATTGATGATCCTGCCGGACTGTTTTACAGGTTTAGTTTACCATCTTCAATATTAAGGAGGACAATAAAATGAAAAGAATTACAATAGATCCGATTACACGCTTAGAGGGACATGGGAGAATAGAAATATTTCTGAATGATGATGGTGATGTTGAAAATTTATATTTTCAGGTACCTGAGCTAAGGGGGTTTGAAAAATTTTGTGAAGGACGTCCTGTAGAAGAACTTTCACAAATAGTGACCAAAATATGCGGTGTTTGCCCGGGGTGTCATCATATGGGTGCAGGTAAGGCTGCAGATGCTGTATATGGAGTTACTCCACCACCAACAGCTCTGAAATTGAGAGAATTATTTTATATGGCTCATTTTGTTCATAGCCATATTGCCCATTTTTATGCTCTTGCTGCTCCTGATTTTGTAGTAGGCCCAAAGGCGCCCGCAGCAGAACGTAATATCCTCGGAGTTATCGGTAAAGTTGGTGTCGAAGTTGGTACTGAGGTTCTTAAACAAAGAAGAATTGCACAGGAGATACAGGCGCTGCTTGGTGGTCATCAAACTCATGTGGTGATGAATATCCCGGGCGGAGTAAGAAAAGGACTTACTGAAGATGAAAGGAGAGATATTGTTGAAAAAGCAAAGGGCTTTATTGAATTTTCAAAGTTTTCATTGAATATATTTAATAATATTGTCCTTTCTAATAATGAATACGTTGATATCATTCTTAAAGGACCTTATTCCCTGAACCTCTATTCAATGGGACTTGTGGATGAAAATAATAAGGTGAACTTCTATGATGGTAAAGTACGTGTAGTTGATCAGGAAGGGAAGGAGCATTGTAAATATTCTCCTGAGGATTATATGGAATATGTTGCAGAGCGAGTAGAACCATGGAGTTACCTTAAGTTCCCTTACTTAAAGAAAATTGGATGGAAGGGTTTTGTGGATGGAGTAGATTCCGGTGTTTATCATGCTACACCCTTGTCACGTTTAAATGCTTCTGATGGTATGGCAACACCACTTGCTCAGGTAGAATATGAAAAAATGTTTGAAATTCTGGGAGGAAAACCTGTGCATGCTACACTGGCAATGCACTGGGCAAGGCTCGTAGAGCTGCTTTATGCTTCAGAGAGACTCCTGGAATTGGCAGAAGATCCGGAAATTACCGGGAGGGAACTTCGTGTGAAACTTGAAAATAAACCCACAGAAGGAGTCGGGATTGTTGAAGCTCAACGGGGAACACTAACACATCATTACTGGACTGACGAAAAAGGAATAGTTACTAAGGTTAATATTATTGTGGGCACAACTAACAATAATGCTGCAATATGTATGTCGCTTAAAAAAGCTGCCCAGGGTCTTATCAAAAAAGGCGTGGATGTTGACGAAGGAATATTGAATATGATTGAAATGGGATTCCGTGCCTATGACCCATGTTTCTCTTGTGCAACTCATAACCTGCCTGGTAAAATGCCTTTGATAGTGAATTTTCGCGACCTGAATGGAGAAGTTATAAGATCAGTTAAACGCAATTAAACAGTAGACAGTAACTTACTAAAGGTGTTTCTAATTCTATAATGTTTGAAATAGATTTAAAGTTTATGGATCAAGAAAAAATGCTGGTTCTTGGATTTGGAAATGAAGTGCTGACCGATGATGGAGTGGGAGTAAAGGTGGTTACACATTTTAAAGAACTTAACGAGAATCCACAAATTGTTTATGAAACTTCTTGGCTTGGTGGATTGGATATTTTAGACCATTTTATTGAGGATTATCAAACTGCAGTATTTATTGATGCATCCAAAACCGGAAATGTTGAGCCTGGAACAATTGAGCAATATGATTTGGATAACTTCAAAGAAACATTGCACCTTTCAAATTTTCATGATGCCAATTTTATTAATACAATAAAATTAGGCTCTAAACTTGGGTATAGAATTCCCGGTTCAATAATTATTATTTCAATTGAGATTGTTGAAGATGAACTTTTTGGGAATAATTTTTCAAAAGAAATTGAAGGTAAATATAAAGAAATACTAAAAACTATTAACGCTATTGTACAAAGCTTTTCCAAAAAACCGGATTGAAATTAATTTGTTTGTTATTTTTTATTAATATTCTTGATATATAATTTAATTTTTCATATGTTGCAGCCATAAATTTAAACTAAGTTGAAAGATTGAGTCCACTCTGATAAATAAAAAATTAAGAAAATGCCACAAAAACACAAAATTTCACAAAACAATGATTGTTAGCTAGTAATTTTAGTGGGATTTTGAGCTTTTGTGATTTAGAGGCAAGAAAATGATTTTTCGGAGGAAACTCAAGATTACAATTCTTAAAATACGAATATGACAAAATTATATAATAAAAAGGGAATGATGCTTTTTCCCAATCCCTTACGCCAATCAAAGTTTTGCAAAAGCGAGAATGTAATAGTAGTTCAGCAATGCTATTGCCCTAACGGACATAACCTGATAAGCTCCAAAGCCATTTTTAATGGTTTTGATGGTATAATCATAAAAGTTAAGGATGAAGAAATGGAAGAGGAAGGTTTGGTTGCGTTAAGCCCTGTTTATGGTTATAAATCCCGCGTGTCACTGGATATTGATCTGGGGCAGGATATGATATGGCAAATGTATTGCCCTGAATGTGATGAACCATTAGCTACTTATACTGATTGTTTATGTGGTGGTCAAATGGTTGTGATGTTTCTTGATAATAAATTTGAATTTACAAATTGCATCGCACTTTGTAACAAGATTGGGTGCCAGAACGCCGGAATTAAATACGGTAATGAATTATTGACATGCTCAAGCCTTGAATTAGACCCCAAATAATTATATAATTATTCAAATATACAATAAAGAAGTTTGGAGTTTGGAGTTAAGAGTTTGGAGTTAAATTGCAGGGGTTACTGCTGACTGCCGCTGCTCCTGCCACAGCCACTATTCTTCCATTACCTCATTATCTTCGGTAAAATCCTGATGAAAAGCACTTAATTTTTTTTAACATTTTCCAGGTGTTTTTTTAGCTGAATATTCTTATGCTTGTTGTTAATTACACTTTAATAATACTTAAGCTGATATAAGTTATTCTTGGTAAATATAATCATATAGCTATTTAACTATTTAATTTATAAGGTATAACATATACTTTATTTTTTTAAATTTGTTTGATGCTTTAAGTTTTGTTAGGAATTGCCTAGGTGAAAAGAACAGATAATTCCTAATAATTTGTAATAATTCTAAACTGATACAGACATTTGTTTTATTAAAAAAACAAAGTAATTTTGCCGCTGTTAATTAATTAACAATACAATCTGTTTATATAAAAGACAGGTTGTAAGGGAATTAGAGTTTAAAAAGTAATAACTAATAATTGTTGATGCTATGGATGCAAAAGTTCAAGAAATTATTGAAAAATATAATAAAGACAAAAGCAGGTTAATGGATATTCTCATTGATATTCAATCTGAAATTGGTTATATCTCAAAAGAATCAGTCATTCAAATTGCTGAGCAGATCGATATTTCACGAGTTGATGTTGAGCAAACTATGTCTTTTTATCATTTCTTTACTCATACTTCCCCCGGGAAGTACTCTATTTTTCTGAATAACAGTGTTGTTGCTGATATGATGGGAAGAGAAGGTGTTAGAGATACCTTTGAAAAGGAAGCAGGCTGTAAGTTTGGAGAAGTTACAGAGGATGGCTTGATTGGTCTTTTTGATACAGCTTGTATAGGAATGAATGATCAGGAACCAGCAGCTATTATTAATAATATTGTATTTACAAAACTCACTCCTTTCCGTGTCAGGGAAATAATAAGGGATATAAAAGCAGGGAAAAGTGTTAGTGATTTATTTATGGAGTCATACTATGGTGGGGGAATGAATTCTTCTGATAAGCTTAGGGCAATGGTAACAAATAATATCAGAAAAGTAGGCCCAATTTTATCAAGAAACTATGTTTCAGGTACTGTGATCAAAGAAAAACTGCCTCAAATGTCAGCTGAGGATGTCATTAATGAAGTGAAAGATTCCGGGATCAGAGGAAGAGGAGGTGCCGGCTTTCCTACCGGTTTAAAATGGGAATTTTGCAGAAAAGCTAAAGGCGATAAGCATTATATATTATGTAATGCTGATGAGGGAGAACCTGGTACATTTAAAGATAGAGTTATATTAACTGAATTTCCTGAATTGCTATTTGAAGGAATAGCAGTTGCGGCCTATGCAATAGGAGCGACTGAAGGTCTTTTATATTTACGTTATGAATATAAATATATGGAAGATTATTTGGAAGATGTTCTTCACAAAGCCCGGGCAAATAATCTTTTAGGGAAGAATATTGGTGGTATTACAGGCTTTGATTTTGATATTCGCATACAATTTGGGGCTGGAGCGTATGTTTGTGGGGAAGAATCCGCTTTAATTGAATCAGCAGAAGGAAAAAGGGGAGAACCAAGAGATCGCCCACCTTTCCCGGTTGAAAAGGGATATCTTGATCAACCAACTGTTATAAACAATGTTGAAACACTGATCACTACCGTTAAAATTTTAAATTTTGGAAGTGAGTGGTATAAGTCTTTTGGCACAAAAGATTCAACCGGAACAAAAGTTCTAAGTATATCCGGCGACTGTAAATTCCCAGGTATTTATGAAGTTGAGTGGGGCTTCTCAATACGTGATATGCTTGATATGGTTGGTGCATCCGAAGTTCAGGCTGTGCAAGTTGGAGGACCTTCAGGATCATTGATCTCTCCAAAGGATTTTGACAGGGTGCTTTGTTATTCTGACCTTTCTACAGGAGGCTCAATGATAATTATTAGTGATTACCGGGATATTCTGAAGGATATTGTACTCAATTTTATGGAGTTCTTTATTGATGAATCCTGTGGCTCATGCTCAACATGCAGGGAAATTCCAGTTATCATGACTGAGAAGCTAAAGAACATAATAAATGGAAAGGGAATTACTAAAGATATTGATGACCTGCTTGAATGGGGTGAGTTATTAAAAGTTAGTCGATGCGGACTTGGTCATACTGCCGGAAATCCTATCCTTTCCAGTATTAAAAATTTCAGGCATATCTATGACGAAAAAGTTATTAGAGATTTGGATTATATTAGCGAATTTGATTTAAAAAAGGCAACTAAGGAATCATGCGATTATGTTGGTAGAATTCCAAACATATAGACAGATTTCATAAAGTAAAGTATTTGTAAAATGATTAATACAGATAATATGGACGATATAATAAAATTTAAAATTGATGGTAAAATATGTACTGCCAGGCGTGGACAGTACATTGTTGAGGCTGCTGCTGACAATGGGATCTTTATTCCTACACTATGCAATATTCCTGGTCTTAAACCAAAAGGTGCATGCAGAATTTGTACGATAATGGTTGATGGCCGTCCAACGACTGCTTGCACAAAACCAGTATTTGATGGAATTGAAATCGAAAATGACACTGAGGAGATTCATAATATCCGAAAATCCATTGTTGAGTTGTTGTTTGCCCAGGGAAATCATTTTTGTCCCTCCTGCGAAAAAAGCGGTAACTGTATGCTTCAGGCTCTTGCATATCGATATCAGATGATGGTCCCACGTTTTCCTTATGCATTTCCAGTGAAAGAAGTTGATGCATCACATCCCAAAATTATAAAGGATCAAAACAGGTGTATCTTATGTAAGAGATGTATCAGGGCTATCAAAGATGAAAATGGTAAAAGTGTGTTTGCTTTCAAAAAAAGAGGTAAAGACCTGAGTGTGGTTGTTGACCCTGAATTAGGTTCTAAACTCACTGATGAGCTGGCTGCAAAGGCAATGGAAATCTGCCCTGTCGGATCAATAATTTTAAAAGAAAAAGGTTTTGATGTGCCAATAGGAAAGCGTACATACGACAATATCCCTATAGGTAGTGAAATTGAAAATTTAAATAAATAAGGAGGAAAAGATAATGAGTAAACCAGTCGTTGCAACAACATCATTAGCTGGATGTTTTGGATGCCATATGTCAATACTGGATATTGATGATAGAATATTACAACTTTTTGATCTGGTTGAATTTAATAAGTCACCTATTGATGATATAAAAAAGTTTACAAAGAAATGTGATATTGGAATAATTGAAGGTGGCTGCTGTAATAGTGAGAATATTCATGTTCTTAAAGATTTCAGGGAGAATTGTAATATTCTTATCGCCTTGGGTGAATGTTCAATTATGGGAGGTTTGCCTGCTCTAAGAAATGGGATCCCAATTGAAGAGTGTTTGGCAGAAGCATATCTGGATGGACCAACTGTGCAAGGCAATTTGCGTAAAGTCTTGCCAAATGATGATGAGCTTCCAATGCTTCTTGATAAAGTTTATCCCTGTCATGAAATAGTGAAAATGGATTATTACCTGCCTGGCTGCCCACCAACTGCAGACATGATCTGGGAGACACTGGTAGCACTCATCACTGGAGATGAACTTAAGTTACCTTATGAAATTGTTAAATTTGATTAAAATAAAATTAAGATGTCACGAAAAATAACTATAGAACCTGTAACAAGAGTTGAAGGACATGGTAAAGTCACCATTCATCTCGATAGTGAAGGAAATGTTACTCAAACAAGGTTGCATATTGTTGAATTCAGAGGTTTTGAGCGTTTTGTTCAGGGCCGTCCCTATTGGGAAGCTCCGGTGTTAGTCCAGCGCTTATGTGGTATTTGTCCTGTTAGCCATCACCTTGCAGCAGCAAAAGCACTTGATGTAATAGTAGGTGCAGGAACAGGTAACGGGCTTACAGCAACCGGTGAGAAAATGAGAAGACTTATGCATTACGGACAAATGTTTCAATCGCATACATTACACTTTTTTCACCTGGTTTCCCCGGATTTGCTTTTTGGAATAGATGCTGATCCTGCAATACGTAATATTATTGGCGTAGCCCTAAAACATAAAGATCTTGCTGTGCAGGGAGTGATGATGAGGAAATATGGACAGGAAGTTATTAAGGCAACTGCCGGTAAGAAAATTCATGGCACAGGGGCAATACCAGGAGGTATAAATAAGAATCTGAGTATTGAAGAAAGAGATTTGTTATTGAATGGGGGTGATATGATGAATGCCGATAAAATGGTGGAATGGGCACAAGGAGCTTTGGATTTCTTTAAAGGATATCATAAGGCAAACAGTGATTTTATCGATAATTTTGCAAAGTTTCCTTCTAATCACTTGAGCCTTGTCAGGAAAGATGGTGCTCTTGATTTCTATCATGGTGTCCTGAGATCTGTAGATTTTGAAGGAAATAAGATTTTGCATGATATAGATTATCAGGGATATCTTGATTATATCGCCGAAGAAGTTCGCCCATGGACATACATGAAGTTTCCTTTTATGAAGGAGATTGGTGAGGACAATGGCTGGTACAGGGTAGGACCACTTGCAAGGTTGAATACCTGCGATTTTATTCCAAGCCCTCTTGCTCAGAAAGAATTTGAAATTTACAAGGCATATACCAACGGTAAACCCAATAATATTTGTATGCATACACATTGGGCCAGGTTAATTGAAATTCTCCATTCCGCTGAAATTATCAGAGATCTTCTAAATGACCCTGACCTCCAGGGAAATGATTTGGTAACTAAAGGTACAAAAACTAAGGAAGGCGTTGGATTACTTGAAGCTCCCAGAGGTACGCTATTTCATCATTATCGAATTAACGACAATGATCAGATTGAGATGGCAAACCTCATTGTTTCAACAACTAACAATAATGAGCCAATGAACCGATCAGTGAATTATGTTGCAAAAAATTACATGACCGGTCAAAAAGAGATCACTGAAGGAATGATGAATGCAGTTGAGGTCTCTATCAGAGCTTATGATCCATGTTTAAGTTGTGCAACACATGCTTTGGGGAAAATGCCTCTTGAAATTTCTTTAATCGATTCTGATGATAATATTATTGATAAAAAGAAATCGAAATAGTGCAATTACAACCAAAGATTCTAATATATGGATATGGAAATCCCGGACGTAAGGATGATGGTTTGGGTAGTGTGTTTGTTGATTTACTGAAGAAATGGTTAGATAGTGAAAGGATAAAGAATGTTGAGCTTGAAAATGATTATCAGCTAAACATTGAAGATGCTCTGACAATTTCTGAAAAGGATCTGGTGGTCTTTGTGGATGCTTCCATTGAAAATATTGACGACTATTGTCTTACAAGGGTAGAAGCGGAAGATTCAAAAATTGAGTTTTCCATGCATGCAGTCTCTGCTTCTTTTATTCTTGATATGAGCAATCAACTTTATGATAAAGATCCCGAAACATATTTGCTTCATATAAAAGGATATGAATGGGATTATAAAGAAGAATTAACTGATAAAGCCACTATCAACCTTAATAAGGCACTTAACTTTATTAAAGAAAGAATCCTTGATCCCGGTTCTTTCAAGGATCATGTAATTAAAATAAAGGGATAATTCCTGTTTGATCATCTTTTCTTGTCATTTTTCCAATTTCTGGGATTGTTAATTATATAATATTTTATCCTACGGAATTCACAATCATTCATGATGATCCTGTCATAATAATTGGATTGCCAGGTTTTTTTTCTGGGTGTACCCCGAATCATATTAATTTGTTTTGTAACGGTGGATTTGTAACCCGCAACAAATGATGAAATCGATTTTAGTTTTCGGTCGTAGGGGAATATGCCATCCCATTGCAGAGACACAATTAATTGTGTCTCTGCAATGGGATGAATATTAAAAAAACAAAAATAAATCAAAAAAAACTTGACAAACGTGTTTGAAAGTCATATATTTGCATCGTTCAAAAAAAATGAAGTGTATAAATAATGAAATTTATAGTTTATGGATCAGTCAGTATTTAAATTGCGTTTAGGGTGGAACATATTTATTCCTTTTATACTATATTTCTTTTCTGTGATAATAGAAAAAGAGGCCTATGGTACATATTTTACATCATGGATCTTTAGCCTGGTGTTAATCGTTGTAGGAATAGTTTATTATTGCAGGCAACGATTATTCCAACAATTGATAATACTTCCTATGCTTGGACTGTCGCTTTTGCATTATTTCATTGCTGCACGTCCTTATGTGACTGTTCATATGTTAAATATGATTGGGATAAACGGTATTGGTGAAGAGACGGCAGATTTCATTAGCCAACACTTAGGTGTATATAGTTGGGCAATTCACTTTTTTATAGTGTTGGTACTTATGATGTTTTTTGCAAAAACAGTAATAAAAGGCTTCCTAATGGAAAATTCAGCGCGTAAGATCTTCTCATTAAGTGTAAAGTATGTTGAACAGCTTTCAGATAGTTTCACTGACAGACCATTTCCGTCCGGGACTATTGAGTATACCAGTGAAGAAATTCATGGATTTTCATCGTTTCTGGAAGCGAAAAATGTAGTGAAAACAGTAAATGAGGGTGGTAGTTTTTTTCTTGGATTTTCGATGAACATAAGCCCTTTGTCTGACCCTCCACTTGACAGGATAAGCTATTTTCATATCGACCAAAATGGAAATACTGCTGTCCATATTTCAGAAAGAGATTATCATCAATATAGAAAGAAATACAGCTTCGACCAACTATGTGATGCAGTAGGAAATCTTTTTAAAAGATTTTTTAATGAATATAAAGCACAAAATGAAAAGAGAATATTAACAGAACTTGGATTAAAATAAATGTATAACCAAAATAAAAGAAAAATTATGAAACCAACCATCAAGCAGATCTTATTATCAATTATCATCCTACTTTTAGTTTTACCAATAAGCGCATCATGTCAGCAGTCGGATAAGGATAATATTTATTTTGGTATTAAGATTAAAGGTATGCTCTGCGGATATACAGAGATGAATTCTGAATTTGTAAATTATGAAGAGACACCCTGCAAGCTTCTAACAAACAAGGTTCATGTATTGCTCTCACTAATGAAATCAGGGGTTGATATGGATATTGTTGTATTATATTATATCGACACACTTGAGAATAAGGTTATGAAAGTAGAATATGATATGCAGGTTGGGAGCACCAAAGTAGGTGCAACAACAATTATCAGAGATGATTCTATTTATTACACTTCAAGTTCGCTATCTGCACCTAAATCTATAAAAAATCCCGGTGACGTGATCATTGATCGTCCTTTGGAAAATCCTGAATTGTTTGCAGATTTTGTTCAGGGAACTGTTGAAGATAAGACCTATAAGTTTTTCGACCTTAATAAAGGTGAAATAATTGAAAAATCTTACACAAAAAAGCGAATTGATACAGTGGAGGTTTCCGGGAAAGAGTTTGTGGTTGTTGTATTGAGTGAAATAAATAGAAAAAGTGGCGAAAAAACTGAGTTTTGGATGGATGTTAGTAATAGTCAGGTTATAAAAGCGATGTTTCCAAGCAGGGAAGTGTTTCTTGCAGACAGATCTATAATAAAAAAAATATCAGCCGCCCAGATGGATGATGTGTTGTTTTATTCAGTTGATGAGGTGATACCAGATGCTTCTAAATTATCTTATATGAAGATAAAGGCTAAAATTGAATCTGCTGGTGAAGTATTAAGTGTTGAAAGCCTTAATATTCCAGGACAGAAGTTTACAGGAACTGTAACAGATAATATAATTGATGGTGTATTTGAACTGGAATATGAAAGATATAGTGGTGATAATGCACCTCCGTTTCCTCCTGATTTTAGTGACAATGTAGAACTTCAGGAATACCTTGAACCAAGCGAACTTATTGAGTCAGATGAGGAAGTTTTAATAAATAAGGCTAAGGAGATCACAGTAGGGTCAGCTAATTCATGGGAAGCTGCAATTAAGTTGGGCATGTTTGTTAGTGAATATATTGATTATTCTATACCAGGAGGTACAACCGCTTTAAAAACCTATAAATCACGTTTAGGAGAATGTGGGGGACATTCACGATTGCTAACAGCATTATGCCGTGGTGTTGGTATCCCGGCAAGATTGGCAATAGGATGTGTCTATTCATATTATAATGGTGGGATATTCGGCCAACATGCCTGGACTGAAGTTTACATGAGTGATGCCGGCTGGATACCTGTTGATGCTACTGCCAGTGAATTTGATCATGTTAGCAGCTCACATCTGCGACTTGGAGAAAATGCGAGTTTCCATCCTGAGGAGATGGAGATAATTGAATATAAGATGTTGGATGGTTTTACTGATACTGTTCCATCTGTAATTTTAGAGAAATATCCTGACTACCTTGGTAATTATAAAAATCCTAAAACAGGAAATACTGTGACAATAAAGTTGCAAAACGGTAATCTTGCAGCTAAGCTTCCAAATAATATGATCCTGGAGTTAAATGAACCGGATGAAGAGGGGTTCTGGTATTCAAAATTATCAGCATCTGTGAATTTCTCCTTTTATAAGGATAATGAAGGAAATGTTAATGAGATGTGGATACAGGAAATAGTACCACTTGTTAAGAAAGAAAACGAAGATCAGGACAAAACTAATGTTCCGGAAGAATTTATTCACCACATTGGAACATATACTTTTGATGCTGTTGGAGTGAGTTTTATTATCAGTTATGATGATGGCCTGGAAGTATATAACTCTGAAGATAAAGTGACAAATAAACTGTATCCAACAAAAAAGAAGTGGAAATACCTGGATGATAATGGTAAAAATGCATATCTGTTTGAAAGAAATGATTCTGGTGATATCACACATATACGGGTATATTTTACAGTTGCATTATATAAACAACCTATTGATAATAATGAATAGAAATTATCTATCATATTTTAAATTATGAATTTTAAAGAGGCAGGCAAATTAGGTTCGTATATTTCAAAAGATTATGCTGAGGATATATTCCGCTTACTGATCTCATATCAGTCAGTGTCAGCATCTGAAACTGCTTCGCGCCTGGATATGCACATACGTACTGTGCAGGATTTTCTTGAGGCGATGTCTTCATTAGGAATATTGAAAAAAGAAGAAGTATATGAAAAGAAACGCCCATATTATAGATATACTTTAAAAACAAAGGCTATCTTATTTAAGCTGGATCTTAATGAGTTGTTGGGAAATCAAGAACCTGAAGCTGATCTGGAAGTGCAGATCTGTGAAAAAAAGAATTCAGGAATGAAATTTACAACTGCAAGGAGTGGTCAGTATTTTAGTAGTGTTACTGTTTTTATGGGAAAGGGTCGTGAAGTTGCTAGTCGAACTATCAGTCTGACTCTTGTTCAGGGCCAGTTCCTGTATAATCTCCCGTTTCCTGGGACGACACCATTATCTATCAGAGAAATAATGAAAAAGTCCGGAGTAGATAAAGTACACTCTTCAGAGGTGATGGATATTGTGAAAGTTTTAGTTGATTTTAACGTCGTAGAAAAGAAAGATTAATGTATTTTTAATTAAATAAATTTTAGTGGATTTTAGTGTTTTGGAGATTTAGTGGCAAAAAAGAAAACCAGCCACAAAAACACAAAAGCACGAAATTCCACAAAAGCAAAACAATGATAATATTCCATTTATGTATGCAATAGAAATAACCAACATTACAAAAACCTTCGGAAAACACAAAGCAGTGGATGAGTTGTCATTAACTGTTCCGGAAGGAAGTATTTATGGATTCATTGGTCCAAATGGCTCAGGTAAAACAACCACTATACGAATGATCATGAATATTTTATATCCTGATAGTGGTACTGTGAGAATATTCGGTGGCGAACATATAGGAAGCAGGCTTGATGATGTTGGATATTTGCCTGAAGAACGTGGGTTGTATAAAAAAATGAAGGTTAAAGAAATTCTTAATTTTCATGCAGAATTAAAGAATGGACAAAAAATCAAACAGGAAATAGATTATTGGCTAAAAAGATTTGATCTTGAAAAATGGGCAGACAAAAAGGTTGAAACCCTAAGTAAAGGAATGAGTCAGAAAGTACAGTTTATCGCAACCATTATCGACAGACCCAAGATCATTATTCTTGATGAACCATTTAGCGGACTTGACCCAATTAATGCTGACATTATTAAATCTACAATCCTTGAGTTACAGGCTGAAGGCTCAACAGTTATTTTTAGTACGCATGATATGAGCATGGCGGAACGGATGTGTGATTATATTTTTATGATCCATAAAGGGAAAAAAGTATTGGATGGAACCCTTACTGATATTCAGGATAAATATGGCACTGACACCTTACGTATTCAAACTGATAATGGTGTTTCTGCATTTAAGGATATACCGGGGATAGAGAAGATCAATGATTTTGGCCAGATGCAGGAAATAAGGATAGTGCAGAGTATTGATGTACAGGATATGGTAAGAAGTATCATGGATAAAACAAGGGTTACCCGTTTTGAAATAACCAAACCTTCGTTGAATGATATTTTTATCAGAATTGCAAAACCTGAAAAAGAGGAGGTAGATCATGCGTAAAATATGGATATTAACTAAAAGAGAATTTATTACTTCAATTCGTACCAAGAGCTTTCTTATTGGATTGATAATAGCACCCGTTCTAATGGGTGGAAGCTTTATTGTAATAAAATTATCGGAGGATAAGCTTGACCTGGATGATAAGAAAATAGCTGTAATTGATCATACAGGAATATTAACCGATGATCTTATCACAATCGCAGAGGACAGGAATGCAAACTATACAATTGATACGGCAAGTGGTGAGAAGATCAGGCCAGGATATTATTTTGAAGATGTTCTACCAGATACTTCAAATCTTTTGCAACAAAAATTTCAGTTATCCGAGAAGATCCGTAATAAAGAACTGCATGCTTTTGTTGAGATAGGACCTGAAGTGCTTCATCCCGGCGAGGATCAGGAAAGGTTCAGGATTACTTATTATGCTGAGAATTCAATGATAGATGATACCCGCTCGTGGGTTGGACGCGCCATAAATAATCATATACGCAAGCTTCGTGTAGATGAACTAAACCTGGGAGACGATGCAACTGATGATCTGTTCTTTTGGATAAATGTTAATGGTATGGGCCTGGTGAGCATGGATGAAAACACAGGTGATGTTACAGATGCAAAGTCAAGTAGTCTGGCTGATGCCCTTGCCGTTCCATATATTTTCATGATGTTGATGTTTATGATGGTAATGATGTTTACGGTTCCATTGCTTAGTGCTGTTATGGAAGAAAAGGGTGAGCGTATTGCAGAAGTTTTACTAGGTTCAGTAACAGCAACACAGTTTATGGTAGGTAAGTTGCTCGGAAGTATCCTGGTGTCGTTGATTGGTTCTTCCGTTTATATAATTGGTGGGGCTGTACTGGCCACCCAGGCAGGCTTCGCTGAATCTATCCCATACCATTTATTACCCTGGTTTTTTGTTTTTATGATACTTGAGATTATCATGGTTGGATCGATCATGATCGGGTTAGGGGCAGCATGTAATAATGCTAAGGATGCACAATCATTACAATTCCCGGCTATGCTTCCGGTAATTCTTCCAATGTTTGTAATGTTCCCTATCCTGAAAAGCCCTGTTAGTGGTTTCGCAACTGCTATTTCACTATTTCCACCATTTACACCAATGCTGATGATCGTACGACAAGCAACTCCTGTAACTATTCCGGCCTGGCAACCCTATGTTGGATTGCTTGGAGTTTTATTGTTTACCTTACTCATGATCTGGTTTGGAGGCAGGATCTTCAGGACATGCATTTTAATGCAGGGCACACCGCCGAAGATAGGTAATATTATACGGTGGACGATTAAGGGATAGAGGTTTCGGGTTTCAAGTTTCAGGTTTCTGGTTGATTAAGTCTCTGATCTGTTGCTCTTTAATGCTCTCTTAAGAATTTCTTTTTCCTTTTCCCTGGCAATTATTTTCCTCATAATATACTATTATATCGAGCCAAATACACTAAAAATCTTTAGTTTTGGCTGATTATAATGATAAATGGTTAGCAAGTTGGAAATAAGTTGAAAATTATAAGACGGTTGCAGGTTACGTGTTCCGGGATAAAGAATGACAATCACCGAGCTTTTGCATTGAGCTTGTCCGAAATGTGCCGAAGTGCAGGTTTCATGTTTTTGTCATTCTGCCACTGCCACTGCCACTTGCTACTTTGTCTTCTGTTTTCCGACTCCGGTCTTCCGTCTTTCCTAAAAATCCGCCCCATCACCATTCTCCATATCTTTGCCATTGGTTTTCTTTCGGTCAGGGCGGTAGTTGTTAAACCTGTAAGTTAATGTTAAGGTTAATACCGGAGCTTTACGGTTGTATTCACTGTGAGAAATAAAGTCAGGCCCTTCAGATGTGAACTCATGTTTTGCAGTCCCAAAAACATCACGGAGCTGTAGTACAGCTGAAAATTTCTTATCGAACAGATCCTGTCTTACAGCTGCATTTAAAGTATAATATCCTTCTGATCTTCCCTGTGCATTGGCTGATGGTCCATTATAACTGCTGTTTAACTGTATCTTGGTGTTCTTTTTAATGCTGAATGTGTTATTGAAGCGGGAGCTCCAGTTATTACTTTCGTTTGAGAAATCAACATCATATAATATACCTTCAACCTTGTATCTGTAAAAGTTACCTAATAAATCTGCCTGCCACCATTTGAACAATTTATAACTCAGCATAAATTCAATTCCAAGCGAATAATCCTCACCAACATTTTCTATAGTGCTTAGCATAACATTTTCGGAATACACACTATTTACACGTTCTATTTTATTATGAGTTATCCTGTAATATGATTCAAGAGATATAAAGTTCTTATCAAACTTTTTTAAATATGTGATTTCATATGAGTCAATATATTCAGGCTGCAGGTCTGGATTCCCCTGCCTGACATTATATGCGTCTGTCCAGGTGAGAAATGGCTCAAGATACCAACCGCGCGGCCTGTCAATGCGCCTTGCATAACTACCCATTACCTGATTGTCCTTTGGGAGATTATAAGATAAATGGAGTGTAGGGAAGAGGTCCCAGCGCTCAATAGTAAAGGGCATAGATTCGCCTGTAGATTCTATATTCCTCCATGTATATTCGCCCCTGAGTCCACCCTGATAACCAAAATTTCCTATTTCTCCCGCGTACAAAGTGTATAGGGAATGGATGTTTCTGGCATAATTAGTTTTATGACTATAATCTGATTGAATTTCATAATCTTTTGTTGCCAGGTTCAGATAATATAATTCAGAATTGTCTTCTCTTTTTCCTAAACGACTTTGGTAACCTGCCTCAAATTTATTTGTTTCTCCTATCGGAAGAGTATAATCTACTTTTGTTCTTATTCTCCGGGAAGGTCCATCTTCAACATTTTTTATTCCATCAGTTATTTCCCCGCCAAGTGTTTCTAATTCGCTAATTGAATTATCTTCCCAGTTTCGAATATCATAAGAAAACTCGGTAAGGATCTCATGGCCTTTTTTAGAAAACTTATGCCCATAGTTTGTGTTGATAGAGATATAATCACCACCACGATGGCTTTCTTCAATGTTTTTGTAATGGTTAATGTTATTTCCTGGCTCAGTCCATTCTTCATAATCAAGGCGTGAATCACCATTTCCTTCACGTGTACCATATTTAAACCCTAAAGAGAAGAAATTTTTCTCATTCATCTGGAATTCAGTGCCTGCACGTATACTTTTTGTATTTCTTTCTCTGTCGAATGTTCCATTTGAATTCACATGGAAAAGACTATCTCCTGAAGATGTTGTGCGATCTAATATCCTTTCTCCCGGATATTTCCTGATATTGTAATCTCCACCAATATAATAGTTAAACTTCTTATCTTTCAGGTTAACTAAAAAGTCGCCACCATATTTTTTATCAAGACCTGCATTCAGGTTTATAATACCACTTACTCCTTGTAACTTATTTTTTTTAGTGATTATGTTAATGATCCCGGCTGTCCCGTCGGGATCGTACTTAACCGATGGATTAGTAATGATCTCAATGTTATCGATGGTGCTCGCAGGAATTTGTAGCAAGGCATCGTTAGGGTCTAAAATAGAGGGGCGGCCATCAATCAAGACAGTGAAACCTGTACTGCCTCTTAATGATACATTTCCTTCTATATCTACATTTATAGAAGGCACAGTTTCCAAAATGTCAACAGCAGTCCCTGAAGTCGCTGTGATCTGCTTACTGACATTTATTATTTTTTTATCAATTTTATATTCTATTCCCGGAGCCGAGCCGTCAATAACTACTTCCTCAAGATTTTGAACAGACCTCTGCATAAATATTTTACCCAGATCAACGATTGGATTTGCCATGTTTATTATAATATCATTGATGGTGACTTCTTTGTATCCCATAAAAGATATCTGCATATAATACTTGCCCGGGTAAACAGACTCAAAGTTAAACTTACCTTTTGTTTTAGTCAATGTTCCTGTAATTAGCTTTTTGTCTTTAAGTTTGTAAAGTGCGATTGTTGCATAATCAACAGGTGTGTTAGTAAGAGAGTCGATCAACGAACCATAAATTTGCCCAATGGGCATGGGATTCTTTTGCCCGAATCCTTGATTAATAAAAAGGATTAGTGTTAATATTAATAGTATTCTTTTCAAATCAATGCTTTTTAGATTTTCTGAATGCAAAATTAGAATAAAAGATATTTGCTAATAAATATTTTCAACAAATACATTGAAAATTTCAACCAAAGCACCAATCCTGTCACCCAACTAGTCTTATGCCTCCCTTAGCCTCAGCCTCAGCCTTAGCCTTTCTTGCAAGCTTAACCAACTGCCAGTAAGGAGGTGTATATCCTTTCTCTTTAATAAATTTTTCTACTAATAGTTCTGTATGTATTTTTGTTTCGTCAAACACTCTTTCAAAGTGTTGATTCTTTAAGGCTTTGGTAGCACTCATACCTTCGGGAATGATACATTCTGTGTCAAATAGATTTAATACAATGCAATATACCTTTAATAGCCTTATTGGAGGTAACAGCCAGATATTATATTTTAATTCCTCTCCATTATTAGCCGACTCTAACAAAATGTCCATTACTGCATTATCGATATGATCCTTGAATAAAGTTTCAGGATCACGCCATTCAGCAACAACTGAAAGTTGAGGGTCATACTCGAGGTCAGAAGGCATTTGAGTTACAAAGTTTTCTACACCAAAAGCATTCAACCAGTTGATTACTCCTGTGGATGATATTGTTGATACCGGCTTCCAGAGTTCAATACCATATTTTTTGTAGGCGACGGAACCGACTTCAGAACAGAACATCTTTTCAGGATCATGAAAATCCATTTTAAAGTCATAAGGGATATGACGTGAAAGGGCTTCATTATAGATAAAGAATGCAGCCTTATGAGGGATTTCCGGATCTTTAATAATTTCAGAAATGTCAGCCCTGAGTCTTAGCACCATAAAGCGAAGTTTAGTGTCTTTTATATATTCTTGAACACTTGCTATGGCTACTCCTCTTTCTATATGAGATTCTACAAGATACGGAGTGTTGTTATCCTGATCGATGTAAATCATTGCAACATGTGAAAAGTTTCCGGGATAATCATTACCTCTTGATATTAATGCAGAAACCGGAGCACCGCCACGAGATACAAGCAAATCTCCACTATGAACCTTTATCCCTAAAATATTTGTTGAAGGTGTTGATGATAGCTCGTCTTTTACAATCATTACGGACTGAAAATCCCTGTCAGAGATCTGTAATAAAACCTCTTCAACAGCTGCTCTCATCCCATAGAGATTTTTATATACTGTAACACGGCCTTGTTCCGACTCCATGTCCCAGTTCCGTGATTGTTCTTTTATCATCGTACGCACTCGATTATAATAATCAAGAAACCAATCAATATGCCTATGATTAACTGCTATGAGAGGTGTAATGGAAAAGAAATCAGAGAGAAGGCCTTCAAATTCCTCATTACCTGGCAGGAATATTGTATCCTTAAGATGATCCAGACGATTTTCAAGTGAAAATATCAATAAAGAGATGTATGCATTAAGTGTTGCTGTATCCTGTTCTTTGGCCTGCTGAAAAATTTCTTCCAGATAATCCCATTTCTCATCCTGATTCCATGCAAAAGTACTTTCAGAACTTATGCCTTTAATTTCCTCAGATGGTTCAGGTATTAAGAGTAGTGCATAAAGAAGTACTAATGCAATTAACAACCTTAAACAATATTTCTTTACCCAAACCATATTTCTCAAAATTCAACACTCAACACTCAACACACAAAATTCATAACTCTATGTTCTATGCCCTATGCTCTCTGCTAATTAAGCCCACGCTTTTCCAGCAAAGCATCAATCGAAGGTTCTTTCCCCCTGAACTTATCATACTGAACCATACCTTCATCTGTTCCGCCTTCAGTTAAGATGTTTTTTCTGAAGCTAGCTGCAATATCTTTATTGAAAAGATCTCCGGAATCTACAAATGCTTGAAAAGCATCAGAGTCGAGTACTTCAGCCCAAAGGTAAACGTAATAACCGGCAGCATATCCACCAATAATATGAGCGAAATAGGTGGATCTGTAACGAGGGAGTATTTCTTCCATAAGATCTATTCTATCCATAGACTCTTTTTCAAATGTTAGCACATCAATATTTGTTGGTTCTTTTAATCCATGCCAGTCAAGATCAAGAACAGAGGCAGCTATATATTCAACTGTGTTAAACCCTGTATTAAATACCAGGCTTTTCTGAATTTTTTCAAGAAGCTCATCAGAAATCACCTCTCCGGTTTGGTAATGTTTTCCGTATTCTGCTATAACTTCTGGTTGAGCAGCCCAGTTCTCCATTATCTGGGAAGGTAGTTCAATCATGTCACGTGGAATATTACCTGCAATACGGTCGTATGGGCCATCTGCAAACAATCCATGTAATCCATGCCCGAATTCATGAAATAATGTATTTACTTCATCCCAGGTGAGTAAGGCAGGAGTGTCTCCAGAGGGTTTAGTGAAGTTACATACTATTGTAACCACAGGATAAATTTTCTCCCCATTTTCATAAGACTGCCCTCTGAAGCTGCTACACCATGCACCAACTCTTTTTCCGGGGCGTGGGAAGTAATCAAGATATAGAATTCCAATGTGCGATCCATCTGCTTCTTTAGCTTCAAAAACTTCCACATCGGGATGGTAAACAGGCATCTCTGCAAGCTTGGTAAAAGTTATACCGTAAAGTTGGTTTGCTACCCAGAACATTCCATCTCTAACGTTTTCCAAAACGAAGTAAGGCTTGATCTCTGATTCATCAAGGTCAAATTTCTCTTTTTTTAGTTTTTCAGCATAATACCACCAGTCCCAAGGCTCAAGCTTGAACTCATTCCCTTCCTTATTAATGATCTCCTGCATTTCATCACGATCCCTTGCTGCCGCCGCCAATGCAGGTTCCATAATCTGATCCAGAAATTCATATACCTTTTCAGGAGTCTTTGCCATATTTTTATCAATAATGTACTCAGCATAGGTATCGTATCCCAAAAGTTTAGCCTTTTCTGCCCTTAAATTAACAATATTGAGGATTGCTTCTTTATTATCGAATTCATCGTTGTTGTTACCACGCATGAAGTACCCACGATAAATTTTTTCACGTAAATCCCTGTTATTAGCATATTGTAGAAAAGGGATCATACTTGGTTTTTGAAGAGTAAATACCCACTTGCCTTCCATATCATCAGATTTTGCAGCTTCAGCAGCGGCATCAACAGAAACCTGTGGTAGACCAGAAAGATCTGATTCATTATCAATGATAAGTTTAAAGTTAGTGTTTGTCTCAGCTAATTGATTTTCCCTGAATTTAACCTGATTTGCCGATAGATCCTGGTTTATTTCACGAAGTTTTTCTTTGTCTGTACCAGATAAATTAGCACCATTTCGCTCAAAATCCTGGTAGGTCTTTTCAACCAACCTTATTTGTTGCCCATCAAGATCACCTTTATCACGATTTTCATAAACTACTTTTATCTTTCGAAATAGTTTATCATTCAACATGATATTATCACTGTGCATTGTAGTAACAGGAGATACTTCCCTTGCAATAGCTTGCATAGTAGGATTAGTGTTTGCACCATTCAGGTTGTAGAAAACCCTGCCCGTTTTCCTTAACAGTTTTCCTGATTTATCAAAGGCAAGAATGGTGTTTTCAAAAGTAGGTGCGTCCGTGTTATTAATTATGGCATCAATTTCTGACTGTTGTTCCGCAATACCTGCTTTAAAAGCCGGAATATAATGAGTAGTATCAATCAGGTCAAAAGGAGGCACTTTAAAGGGGGTTTCATATTCACTAAAAAATGGATTTGTAGGTTTTTTCTCCTGTTTTTCCTGTTGTTTGCATGCTGAGATTACCATCATTGCAATTAAAATTAAAGTTAGAGTTCTTTTCATAATTATAAGTTTTTAAAATTTGGCAGTAAATATACAAAATCCTGATTTAATTTTGGGGGAGGGTTCAGATATTCTCTAATATAATGCTTAAATGTGAGAATGCTTAAAAACTGTCGCCAAAATGGCGGGGTTATTTTTTTGTTGATGATGAAGTTAAAAATTTTCAAAAAAATAGTTAAGAAGTGGTTTGCAAACCCTTGTTAAGAGTTAGACTGAAATGGAATTTATTGGTTATGAATTACAACTGGATTTATCATGAATTACAACTGGATTTATCCAGTTGATCTGAGATTAAAATAAAAAATGGCTTTAGCCAAAGTATTTGTTTGGTTAAAACCATATTGTTTCTTGTAACTTCACAGTCCTCCAGATAAATCTGGAGGCAATTCAAAAACTGAAAAGAATATCTAGTACAGAGTATCAAGGATCAGCTATCAAGCAATGAAACAATAGTAAATAGCAATGATTCAATAGAACAATTTAACAATGGAGCAATCGAACAATTGACCAATAATTCCAAACTCCAAACCTCTTACACCTTATACCTATAATCTAATTATTCGTAATCATTAAAAATTTATCGAAGTACAATAAAAAATATTGTATATTCGTCAAAATGAAAAGATATTATAGATTTCTCATTTTGTTGTCAGTTATTTCAACGGTTTCATGTGCACAAGATTATGAGGTCATGACAAGGAAAGTTACAGCTACAGCTTATAATTCCTTTAAATACCAGACCAGTAATCACCCGTATTTGGCTGCATGGGGCGATAGCCTCAAACCTGATGTGAAATCCATTGCTGTTTCAAGGGATCTTTTAGAATTAGGACTAACCCATAATGTTGAAGTCGAGATCGAGGGATTGGAAGGCAAATACCTGGTTCGGGATAAAATGAACAAGGAGTGGACAAACCGCATCGATATTTATATGGGTACAGATCTTAAAGCTGCAGATGATTGGGGAAAAAGGGAGGTTACAATAACCTGGAGGGTTAAAATGAATAATTAATTGTATAATTGAATATTTATATATTTTTGAACTTTAATAACTCTAAAAAATTGCAAACAATGAAATCTTACAGAAAAGAGTTATGGTACGACATCCAAGGCCGCAGGGCATTTATAAATATAACTTCTGAAATAGAGAGTTGTTTATATGAAAGTGGAATAAAAGAAGGTCTGGTATTGGTAAATGCTATGCATATTACAGCTTCGGTTTTTATTAACGATGATGAGCACGGACTTCATCATGATTATGAGGTCTGGCTGGAAAACCTTGCTCCGCATGAGCCTATTAGCCATTATTATCATAATCGTACAGGGGAAGATAATGGTGATGCACATTTAAAAAGACAGGTCATGGGAAGGGAAGTGGTTGTTGCGATTACAGATGGCAGGCTTGACTTTGGTCCCTGGGAGCAAATATTTTATGGTGAGTTTGACGGTAACCGCCGTAAACGAGTACTTGTTAAAATTATCGGAGAGTAAACCTATGAAAACATTAAAAATAAAATCAGTTAATATTTCAAAAGTTAAGGGAACAAAAAAAATCCCGGTGGAATCTATTTTAATAAATGAGAGCGGTATTGTTGATGATGCTCATGCAGGCGACTGGCATCGACAGTTAAGTTTACTTGCAGTGGAGAGTATTTCAAAGTTTAATCTGAGTAGCGGCTCAAATATCCGCTATGGCGAGTTTGCTGAAAATATTACCACAGAGGGGATGGAGTTGCATAAAGCATCACCAATGGACCGTTTTGTTTCAGGGGATGTAGTACTTGAGTTGACACAGATAGGAAAAAAATGCCATGGTAAAGGTTGTGCTATTTATAATGAATCCGGTGATTGTGTAATGCCAAAAGAGGGGATATTTTGCAAGGTTGTTAAAGGAGGTACGATAAGAGCTGGAGATGTTTTTGAATACCATCCGCAAATGAAATAAAAAAAGGCCGTAATTAAAAACTACGGCCTTTTTATATATAACCTAAAAAAAACTTATTCTGCGTTTTGAGAAAATTCTTTCTCTATTTCTTTTTTGCTTTACTACAGCAAGCTTTTTTCTCAGCTTTTGAACATTTTGGGCTGTTGCTTGCACATTTTGTTTTACACTCTTTTTTTGTCATTGTTTTACAGTCTACTTTATGACTTTTATGATTACATACTGAGCCATCTGTCGGACAAACGTGTGTTGAATCACCAACGCAAACGATGTTGTCTGTTGTTACATTTTTAACTGAGGCCGGGCTACTAAAGCTGATAGCAAAAATGAGAACCAGCATTGCTGATAAAGAAATTAATGTTGTTTTCATGATTATTGTTTTTTGATTATTAATATTAATATTACTTTGCAAAGATATGTTGCCATTCAATAAACAATGTTATTTAGGTGTTAATTCATGTTAATGTGATGTTAAATTATTATTTCATAATGAAATTCTAACTAATTTTGTAATAATGAATTATCAATCAGAAAAATGTTCATGCAATTTTGAATGTTAATAATTGATATTCCATCTGACCATTAAAATCGAAATTATTAGCAGATGAAAAAACAGAAAATACAACTGATAATTATCATTTTTACTTTTCTCTTTCTTATAAGCCTGGTGTTAATTCAGGTTAATTGGATTTTTAAAACGGCAAAAATGAAGCAGGATCTTTTTAATAAAAGTGTAAATATGGCATTAAGTAGCACGGTTGATAACATCTCGAAGGATCTTCAAATGTGTGAGAATGTAAAAGACTGCTTTGAAATGGACAGTAAAGGAACTTGTTGCCAAAGCTTCAGGGGTATTGAATGGAGAAAAGTCAATTCCATGATCAAGAAGGATCTGGAGGCATGTAATATTGATTTGGATTTTGAATTTGACATTGTTGATATAAATGAAAATATTAGAATATGTGAGGTTAAGGAAATTGTTGATAAACCCTACTATTTTCATAGTCTTGAAGATGCCCTACAGGAATCAGGGATACATTTGAAAGTGAAGTTTCCGGATGAAGCTCAGTTCAGGATTGCGCAGATAGGCCCTATGTTTATCACTGCAATTATTCTGATAATTCTTGTAATGATCTCATTTATAATGACTCTGAATTATTATATTAAAGAGAAAAAGATCGCTGAAAAAACCAGGGATTTCATAAACAATATGACTCATGAGTTTAAAACACCTCTTGCGAATATTACTTTTGCAAATAATTTACTTAGAAAAAATGAGTCCTTAACCATGTCGGACAAAGCAAAAAAATATAGTGAAATAATTAAGGATGAGAATATAAAACTTCAGGGACAGCTTGAGGACCTATTACAAATTTCAGAGCTGGGAGATACAGAAATAAAAAATAATGAAGAGGATTGTGATATTCATGGAATTATTGATAAAGCCATAAATTCCTTTGACATGCAGATAACTGAAAGTGGTGGCCGGATTAGCAAAAATTACATGGATGAAAGTGTTGTCTTAACAGCAAACAAAATACATTTGAGAAATGTTATCTCCAACTTATTAGATAATGCCAATAAATATTCCAGTGGAAAACCAGAGATAAAAATAAATACATATTATCAGGCAAACAAGCTAATTGTTGAAGTCGAGGATAAAGGTATAGGAATAAAAGCTGAACATCAGGCGCATATTTTTGATAAATTTTATCGTGCTCCAAGTGGTGATATAACCCAGGCAAGGGGTTTTGGGTTAGGGCTTACATATGTAAAAATGGTAATGGATGCCATTGGTGGAAAAATAGAAGTCAAAAGTGCACCAGGAAAAGGCTCGACTTTTCGCCTGATTTTACCTGTTAAGCTAGATGATGTTCAATAAAATGTTATCTTTGTCCTTCTAAATTAATAAGTCGCCAGTCACCAGTCGCCAGTAAGATTTTTCTGACTGCCTATTGCCTACTGTCTACTGCCGACTTATCCTGCGAACTTATGGGAAAAGTAAAAATATTGCTTGTCGAGGATGATCTTAATCTGGGATTTCTCCTGCTTGAATTTCTTGAATCAAATAATTTTGATGTCAAGCTATACAAGGATGGAGAATCAGGGTTAAATGCATATAAAACCGGAAGCTTTGATTTTTGTATCCTTGATATAATGTTACCTAAGCTGGATGGTTTTTCTGTTGCAAAAAAAATAAAAGCTGAAAATAATGACATTCCGATTATTTTTCTTACTGCAAAGTCTTTAAAGGAAGATAAGATTAAAGGATTTAAAATTGGCATAGATGATTACATCACTAAGCCATTTGAAGAAGAAGAACTCTTGTATCGTATTAATGCGATTCTTAAACGGGTTGGTTTCAAAAACTACACTATCGGGGAAGAAATAATAAATATTGGTACATTTTCTTTTGATGTTCAAAACCAGAATTTAATTTGTAAGGATATTGAGCGACGTCTTACAGTTAAAGAAAGTGAAATATTGAGATTGTTATGTCTTTCCAAAAATAAAATTGTTAAAAGAGATGATATTATGATCTCTGTTTGGGGTGATAATGACTATTTTATTGGAAGAAGCCTTGATGTGTTTGTTTCAAAGCTCAGGAAGTATCTGGAAAGTGACTCCCAAATAAAGATTGAAAGTATACCGCGAACTGGTTTGATACTTTCGGATAAGTTGAGTGGTTGAGTTAACTATTTATTAAAAGAAATTAGAGCAATTTATTATATTTCATGGCAACAACAATCCTCATCATTATACTGGTAATATTAATATTTAACTACATTCTGGAAAGGATACTTGATTACCTCAATTCAACTTTGTGGACAAATGAACTTCCTTCAGAGCTTTTTGATATTTATGATGCAGAAAAATATAACAAGTCACAGAATTATGAAAAAGTTAACCAAAGATTTTCAACAATTACAGGCACGCTTTCTTTTGTGGCCATGCTGTTGATGTTGATATTTGGCGGTTTTGCACTTGTTGATCATTTTGTCAGGGAATATACAGTAAACCCAATATTAATGGCCCTGATGTTTTTTGGGATCTTAGGTCTGGCATCAGACATTCTTTCAACGCCATTTTCAATATACAGTACATTTGTTGTTGAGGAGAAATTTGGATTTAACCGAACTTCACCAAAAACCTTTATGCTTGATAAAATTAAGGGCTGGTTTCTTGGGGCAATAATTGGAGGCGGACTTCTTAGCCTGATAGTATGGCTTTTTGAAATTGCTGGTAATTATTTCTGGGTGTTAGCCTGGGTGGCTCTAAGTATTTTTATGGTTTTCATGAATATGTTTTATTCAACATTAATAGTTCCATTATTCAATAAGCAAATTCCTCTTGAGGAAGGTGAGCTAAGAGATTCTATTGAAGATTTTGCAAAGAAAGTTGGCTTTAAACTTGATAATATTTTTGTGATGGATGGCTCCAAACGCTCTAAGAAAGCTAATGCCTATTTCAGCGGGCTGGGAGCAAAGAAAAGGATTGTATTGTATGATACTTTAATAAAAGACCATACAACAAATGAACTTGTTGCTGTACTTGCACATGAAATCGGTCATTATAAAAAGAGACATACAATCAGGGGTATGATATTTTCTATTATACAATCCGGCATAATGTTGTTTCTTTTATCACTATTTATTCAAAAGGATTCTGTAATATCCTTATCGCTGGCGCAGGCTCTTGGTGCTGAAAATGCAAGCTTTCATCTGGGTATTTTGGCTTTCGGATTACTATACAGTCCTTTATCCCTAATTATCGGTATCGGAATGAATATAGAATCCAGGAGAAATGAATTTCAGGCCGACCATTTTGCGGGGGAGAACTTTAATATTTCTGCCTTGCAGGATGCTTTGAAGAAACTATCAGTTAACCATCTTAGTAATCTTCGGCCTCATCCTGCTTATGTTTTCTTTTACTATTCCCATCCTCCCTTGCTTAAACGATTGAATGCACTGGGAAAACTGAAAGAATAAATACTATTATTTCTTTTCCAGGATAAATGTTGTGAGTTGAAGATCATTATAAGAACTGATCTTGCCACTTGCAGAGGTAGAAATAATTTCATAGCCATTGCTTTTAAACCTGTTCAGTGTTGCTGCAATTGAATCTGCGTTATCAAGCCATTCATCAGTATATGATTGACGATATCCCCAAAGGTCAATTTCCTTGTGTTTAAAATTATCATATGAGATAATTATCCTTGATGCATCATCATTTGCACTTTCATAAACTCTCATGACTGCTATATCACCTCCAACAGATACACTCCCGGGTGCGAATGAAACTAATAAAATAATAAAAACTACTGCAAAAGCTCCAACAGATGTAAACAAACGAATACGATTTTTCATAGGTTTAAGTTTTATGGGAAATGAGTTCCTTGAAAATCACTTAGATTCACTTGAGGAATATTGGCAGAGAACTTCCTGTTGATTGCATCAATGAAATGATTAGCAATAACAGCATATCCTCGAGGATTTAGGTGGTCACCACCCAACCCGAACAATCCACCTGTAACGTATTTCGTATTAAATTCCATGCCATCGAAAACCATTCCTGTTTCAAATTTCGTTAAATAAGTATTCATATCAACAAGTGCAAGGGAGTATAAGTTAGCAATCTCAGAAATTTTATTATTATATCCGCTGATTGCTTGATTGATGGTTTCAATTTGAGACTCTATCAGGGTGTATTGTTTAGGAATAGCTATCATACTTCCCCAAAAGGCACATTTAATTGAATCTTGCGGAAGAGATAAAATTAATAGTTCACTGCTTTTTATTTGTCTGAAGGCTAGTACTCCAGGTACAGGCATGGTGGTGTCAGATATTACTAATGCATTAGGCCCAATAGTGAAGTTAATACGGTAATCTAATCCAAGTCCTTCCATAGTAGCATTATAAACAGCATAACCGGCATTTAATGCGTCGACAGTATTTTGATCAGTTAAAACAAGTGCATTATAAGGAACTGTTGTAAAAACAGGTATTGATGTTATTTCGGGAATATTCGCGATTGCTCCTTTTGCTCCGTTTTTTGTAAGCCTGTTAACAACCGAATCCATTGCTGTTGAATAGTCTCCTACATCAGTAATGTCGTCACCTGTTCCTCCTGTTAATGCATAAAGTAAAACATCATTACTTCCTAGCCATAAAGTAAAAAAACTAGGATTAATTATGGATACTTCATCCAATACATAATTAGAATTTTCTGACTTAAACCTTGCGTAAAAGGGATTAAAAAGACTGATTGGTGATATTGCATCAGTGGACTTAAGACCCGGAACCCCAACATTGTTAAAGGGCCCGTCATCTGCAACAGAATTAAATAATTGAGCTTGCAGATCTGCCTGAGATGCATTGGGGTCAGAAGAAACAGCAGATAATGACACCTGGCCTAAACAATCTTGTTTATAACCGAGAATATATCTTGTATTGAACACAAACCCGGATGATGAAAATCTTAAGCCAACTCCATTTTCGGTTGGCATCATGGGCTGCTTAAACTCTCCTTGCATTCCTACTTTTTTAAATTGTTGTGCTAATATGCTGGGGTAAGAATATTTTTGTCCACTGGAAGATAGTGCTCCTGAGCTATAGCCTGCAGTTAGTGAATTGCCAAAAGCTAAATATGTTGTAAAATCTGCACTGCCAGCGGTGGCATCAAAGTCATCGATTTCAGATTTGCAGGAAGTGATCAGAATAATGATCATTAAAAAAAATAAGTTTATATATTTCATGGTCATAAGATTTTAATTAAAAACTATAAGTTATACCAATCCCTGGTATATATGACTGAGCTTTGTATTTTCCTGAGAAATTTTCGGGTTCATATGATTTTTCGGCTTCAAGGCCGAAAGTCTGAATGTATGAAAGATCTACACAAAGCTTTTCAGTAGGTTTATAAGTCAATCCCAGTGTGTAAACTATAGTGTTTAAGCTTATAGTCTCCGGATTAAAATATAACTCATTAGTTGGTGCAGGATCATAATAACCTCCTGCCCTGATAATGATTTTCTCATTTAATTTGTATTCTGCTCCAATCCTTACTATCCAGCTGTCTTTATATCCCCGTGGTGAACTTGAGTTTAAAAGGTCGCCACTCTCTTTGAATGTGAATGTCAGTGAATCGTAAGTGCCCCACATTACCCAGTTAACTTCAGCTGCCAACATTAATTTTTCATTTAGCTGGTATGCCAGGCCAAAGTCGAGGTTTGCAGGTAATGGTAACTCAGCGTTAAATTTATTAGTGGCAGGAATACTAGTGCTTAATGATGCAGGAACTATAAATGTAGCATCACCATCTTCAATTTCCATCATTACTTTTGATCTATAATCAACACCAAGGCTTAGTTTTTCATTTGCTTGAAAAAATACTCCAATATTATATCCGTAGTTGCTGGTGCTACCTTCCAGGTTTGCTTCAGAATTATCATTATAAGGCAAAGCTTTATTGAGATCAACATTTCCTGTTACATAGGTAAAACCTGCTCCAATACCCAGTTTTTCATTAATTTGATATGATAAAGTCGGTTGAAAATAAACTGATTGTAATACGATATTTTGAATAAGCATTTGCCCTGCCCAATCATCATCCCAAGTTGTTGATGACCCATACGGTGTATAAATACCAAGGCCTACAGCAAGTTTATCAGACACTTTTGCAGCACCATAGAAATAAAATGGAGTGCCCGTTGCATTATCAGTCTGAGCTTGATAATCAGATCCGCTTTTCTGAAAGAAAGCAGTAGAAAATATAGGGCTCACTCCCAATGAAAAACTATATTTGCTTTCCATCATTGAAAGAGCACCGGGATTATAAAAAATAGAGCTTGCTCCAAATTTAAAAGGAGTTCCAATAAGCCCTATACCGGTTTGTTTTTGTCCTTGTAATCTGACCTGATATCCTCCGGCCATTGCTGATACCGTGATGATCAACAATACTAAAAATAGTCCAATAAATTTCTTCATAGGCATAAATTTTATGTTAAAAAAAGATGCAAGGTAATAATTTTTTAAATATCGCGGTATCGGAGTAATATCCATGAAAGGAAAACGAAGATAAAACCATACACAATAGCCACCACAACATCAGAAAAGGCAATAAATTCCTGGAATTTTATTCCCATTAATTTCATTAACTTAGTGTTTGGAAGATGAATAAGGTTGTTCATAGCCTCCAGTGGCAGGTACTTCCCTATGGTCTCAGGGAAACTTAATCTGATAATTGGTTCCATAATAGTATACAACAGGAGCAATCCTATTGCAAGCCCTGCTTTACGGAGTAGTATAGCAATGAACATGGCAAAGGAGAGATAAACCAGGAGTTCGAGGAAATATGCAATAAGGAATTCCATTTTACCACTTATTTCCATAATTGAAAAACCTGATGTATTAAGAAAACCCAGGCTTAATCCTGTGACAAGTAAAATTAAGGTTGATCCAAGGCAAAGGAGAACTATGATTTCCAGCTTAGCGAAAAGGAACTCAGTGCGGCTTAAGCCTGTTATGATGTTCTGCCTTATGGTACGGTATGAAAATTCATTTGTTATTAACATGATTACTATTATTGCAAGTATTACTTTAAAGGAATATCTTGAGCTTGCAATATAGGTAAGGTTATGCCAGATATCAGGGAATACATATAATGATATATGGGGTATTTCAATATTCTCGGACACTTCAGAGCTATTTACAATATTGTCGAGAAAGGCTTGTAAGCTACCCAGAACAATAATGAGTGAAAGGAAATATAAGCCTGTTAATACCCAAAAAGTACGGTAAGTAAGAATTTTCTTTAACTCTATTTTAATAAGTCTTATCATCTGATTGTGCCAGTATTTGCAAAAAATGTTTTTCCAGGGTTTTTTTTCTGTTACATAAATGATTTACAATAACGCCATTATTGAACAAATATTCATTAATGTCAGCGCTGTTAGAGTCTTCATCCAGCATAATAATAACTTTATCGGCCTCCTGGTAAATAGATTTGATTTTTGTATAATTACTCAATGCGTTAAATAGTTTTTCCAGATCATCTGATGAGATTTCGATCAGTGGTGTTTCACTGAGAATAGCATCCACACTTCCATTGTACATATTTTTTCCATGATCGAGTATAGTAACATGAGAACATGTTTTTTGTACTTCATCAAGTAAATGGCTTGCTAAAATTATTGTGGTTCCTTCTTCTGAAATTCTAAGTATGAGTTTCCTTATATCAGAAATCCCTTGTGGGTCAAGGCCATTTGCAGGTTCGTCGAGAATTAATACCTCAGGATTACAAAGCAGAGCACCCGCAATACCAAGTCTTTGTTTCATGCCAAGTGAATAATTTCGGTAGCTGTGGTTTTTCCTGTCGTGAAGGTCTACAATTTTTAAGACCCTATCAATGTCATCGTATTTACATTCTTTGATGTCGGCAAGGATCTTTAGATTTTTTAAACCACTTAAGTATGGATAAAACTGTGGAGTCTCCAGAATGGCACCAATCTTCTTTCTTGTTTTATCATCAGGGGGATTCCCAAACCACGAATAAGTCCCACTTTCAGGGCTTATAACCCCAAGAATAATTCCAAGTGTAGTTGTTTTTCCACTTCCATTTGGGCCAAGGAGTCCAAAAACATCACCTTTATTAACTTCGAATGATAGCTCATTCACAGCTCGTATGAAGCCAAAGCTTTTTGATAATTGTTTTATTGATAGTATTACTGACAAGCTAAGAAAGTATTATTTGGTCATTTATATTTGATTAGGCTTTGGAAAGAATTTCCCTATTTGTAATATGTTTCGTGAATATAGGTTTATTAACGACAGTTTTTAAATTCTATTATTAATGTTATTTTATTTGGCACAATTAACACAATATAAACTTTCTGGCCTGATTAAAATTCTTCCTGATGGAATTGGATTTTTGCATTTCAAACAAAGTCCGAAATCGTCATTCCCAAGCTTAGAAAAAACAAGGTATAAATTCCTTAATTTTTCTTTTGATTGTAGTAGTGCTGCTTCTGTTACACTTTTATTGTTGATGGCATCCATCCGTGAAATGCGTCCAATTGCACAATCAGGTGCAACAGGTTTAGTCATTTCCTTATATTCCTTAATTAACTTTTCAGTCTTGGAGATCTCGTCAAGAATTTTTTGTTTTAAATTGTCAACTTTCATTATTAAACTGTAGTTAATAAGAATTCTTTACCTTAAGTGACAAATGTAGTAAAATATATTTCTTTAGAACAATAATCTTTTTTTTAGTTTCTCTCTCTCCCATAGCAACCCATATGTTCTTAAAGGTAAATTGAATTAACTTTGAAGGTTATTTGGCAAAGTTATGATTTGATAGTAATGTCATCGGACTTTTGTAATGTGTTGCAAAAAATAAAGTAAAATAGAACTGTTAAAAAGATACTTTAATTACCTTCAACCATATATTCCTTCATATGTGAAGTTTTAGTGTTTTTAAAAACTTCATCAGGATTTCCTTGCTCAATAATTTCACCATAATTCATAAAAACTATATTATCAGCTAATCGTTGTGCTTGCCGCAAAATGTGTGTAACCAAAATAATTGTATAGTGCTTTTTTAATTCTCTGAAAAGGTTATCAATAATTTTACTTGAAACAGGATCTAAGGAAGAAGTTGGCTCGTCCGCCAAAATAATGAGAGGTTTTACGGCTAATCCACGAGCCAGACATAATCGTTGTTGTTGCCCAATGGAAAGATTATCAGCGGAATAGTTCAAGCGGTCTTTTACCTCGTTCCATAACCCAACTTCTCTTAATTTCTTCTCCACGTTGTAATCAATCAGTTTTTTATCTTTAATACCTTTTAATTTAATCCCGTAAGCAACATTTTTATATATGGAAACTGGTAAAGGATATGGTTTTTGGGATAATAGTCCCATCTTTTGTCTAATAAGAGGAATGTTTTTAATGGTATTCAGGATATCATCATTTTCAATATAAATTTGTCCACTTACTTTAAGTTCTAAATATAAATCAGTGAGTTTATTTATTGACTTTAGTAATGTAGTTTTGCCACAACCGGAAGGACCTAGTAAAACCGTTATCTTGTTTTTGGGTATTTCAAGATTGATGTTTTTTAAAATGTGATGATTTCCAGCATATACATTTAAGTTTTTGATTCGCAAAATTGAATCTTGTTTATTCAATTTTATTTCCGGTGTTTTAATTAATTGTTCAATCATTGTTTCTGATATTTTTATTTCCATATTGAAACTATTTAAGATTGGATTTAGAATATTTTTGTGAAAAAAACCTAGCTGTAAGACTACTAATCAGGATAATTATTGTAAGAATAGCCGCTGAAGCATAGGCACGTTCTCTCACTTCAGGAATGGGTGAACCTAGCTGAAAGAAAATTGCCAAAGGAAGTGTTGCTGCTGGTTCATCAAGGTTAGTAGGAACTAAATCTGTATAACCTGCTGTAAACAACACCGAAGCAGCATCACCTATACCACGACCAAATGCAAGCAAAACAGCAGTGATAAATCCGGAAAACCCTTGTTTAAACATCACTTTAAAAGCCATTTCTGCCCTAGTTGAACCGAGTGCCAATGATGCTTCATGCAGCCCTTTAGGGATAGTACTTAAAACTTCATCGAAGGTACGAATAACTATAGGTGTAATGAGCAAAGCTACTGTTATTATCCCTGCAAGCAATGAAGCGCTCATGCCAAGAAATAGCATTAGAGTAAAGCCAAAAGCACCATAAACAATTGATGGAATACCCCATAGTGCATCAATGAAATAGCGTATCGTATTTTGTGTACGCCTGTAACGCACCAGGTGAACATTGATATATAATGCAGCAGGCATACCAATTAAAATAGCGATAAGTGTAGCACCAAAGGCAATGTATAAAGAACCCACAATAGCATTTAATACACCGCCTTCACCTCCATAATAATAGCCACCTTTTGGTGTTTTTATTATCATATCGAGCGATAATGCATTAAAACCCTTTATGAAGATAATTATAATTATCAAGCAAAGAATTACTATAAGAGAATAACTGGCAATACCTGTTAAAATTCTGAAAATAATTTCTTCAACTATCTTCCTTTTCTTCATTGCTTTTGCGTTTTGTAAATAAAATACCTAAAAATGAGATTAATAATTAATATTACAACCAATAAAGTTAATGCAGCAAACATTAATGCTGAATCATACATAGGAATAGAAAGCATCTCTCCATAATTATTGGCAATTAATGCAGGGAGTGGGTAACCTGCTTCAAAAGGATTAAATGTTAGTTGTACCATATTTCCAACCACCATCATAACTGCCAGGGTTTCACCAAATGCCTTGGCAATACCGAGGCCAAATGACGAAATTATTCCAGGAAGGCTTTTCTTTATAATAATATGTTTTACCGATTCCCAAGGCGTAGCCCCAAGCGATAATGCAGCTTCTTTTAATCCAAGAGGTACAGTTTTGAAAGTCTCAATCAACATATTGAGTATATAGGGGATGCACATCACTGCCAAAACAATTCCCCCGGCAAGAATTGAGTAACCCGGTGTTTTAATATTTAAAGCAGGAGCTAAAACATCACCCACAAAAGGTACAATAACTATAATACCCCACATTCCGTAAATAACAGAAGGAATTCCTGCCAGAATATCAATTACAGGATGCATCAAGTGTATTAAGCGTTGTGATGCAAATTGTGTTAAATGTATTGCTGCAAATAAACACACAGGAGCAGAAAACAGGAAGGACAAAATGGTTACATATAATGAACTGAAAATAAATGGCCAAAAACCAAAATCCCCATTAGTTGGCGACCAATTAGAAGAACCAATAAGTTGTGGCAATGATTGCAGATCAAATAAAGGGATTGCTTTTATATATAATGCTACCCCAATAATTAATGGTAATATTAGGATGATTACCAGAGAGGCAACCATCCATGTTCCTGTTAAGCTGTTAAAAATAACACGTTTTAATATCATCTGTTATTTCAACTTTTTCAAGTAATGATCGATTTTATCTTGTGTAATTGGTACATAACCTGCCTCTTTTATGAACTTTTGTCCATAAGTAAGCACCCATCTAATAAAATCTAGTGTAGCTTGCTTTTCCGGCTTGCCTTTTGCCACAAAATAAAGCTCACGAGCAGGCGGTGAAGGATACCCCCCTTCAGCAATAGCTTTTAAAATAGCATCAAAAGTGTCGTAAAAATTCTCCTCAGGATCAATAGTGCCATTACTGTTTAGATCAATTGGAATAACTTCAATTCCCAGACGTTTTTTTCCTGTTTTTATGTCATATATATAAATGGTATTGTTAAAAGCTATTCCTGTAGGATCTTTTCCGACAGCTTCTGCCAGAGCCGGGTCGCCATGTATACCAATACCATTTAAGTCTTCTTGTTTTCCACCAAGATATTTAGCCCAGGTGCCAGCTGCCCCGCAAGCATCGGAACGAGTATAAACCTGTATCCCTTTTGATTCGCCAACATTTAGCACCTCACCCCAATTAGTAATGGAACCATCTATGAATATAGCTGTAAATTCTTCTTTTGTTAGTCCACGTTCTTTTAATATTTTTAAATAAGGGTTATTTGCGCTAATTGTTGGTAAAACAGCATCTTTGCACAGTCCCACCCACCATACTCCTTTGTCTTTTTCTTCTTTTGCTATTTCACGTGAAAACAATCCCAAATCTACTGTTCCTGCAAGTGCATCAGCCATTCCTTTACCGGCTCCACCGGCTGATATGTTAAATCTAACTTCTTCATGCTCTTTTTTATACTCTTCTGCCCATTTTATTACCATTGGATAAAGAGCAAAAGCTCCGGAAAAATTAAGAGTTTTCTCTTTTTGTTTTTTAGAAACGCAAGATGATATTATTACAATTGCCATTAGTACATAAACAAATTTTAACTTTTTCATATCTTTTGTTTTTATTATACATAAAAGTTTTTTAATCAAATAGTATTGGTTTTACAGTGATCATTATATATGCAAATTGAGGAAATCTCAATTCTTCATTATGAACTTCTTTAATTTGTTTAAGAGAATTGGTCATTAAAAAAAATGAATAGCCTGCCTGAAGAGATGCTTCTTTAATGATTTTCCATTTCAAAGTAAAATCAAATTCATGACCTAAATTTTTATTAAGTTTTAATGCCGTGTCCTCTAAATTATATTTGTATGCTGCCATTAAAAAGTAATGATAATCTAACTGTAATGTTAAATTTTTTATAAAGAGGTATTCGGTTTTGATAATATAATCTTGCAAACCTTGCTCAGGTGTAGTGCTAAAATAATCCATATAACCATACCAACCGTGTCTTCTTCCATATAGGATATCGAAGCGATGATTAGTACTTTGATAATCATTGTCAATATTTGTTTCATCATTACCGCTCAAATAATCTAAACCAATACCAATGGAAGCCTTTTTCTGAAATATGTTTTGTTTTGTAGATATTGAAAAGCAATATGCATTAATATTTTGTCCAAAGTTATTGAGGCTATTCTGGTAATAAACAGATGTTATTATTTTAAAGTCATCCTTCATGTAATTCAAATTTAGTCCATAGGTACCCCTTAGGTAAATGCTTTCCGTTGTATCATTTATTGTGTTCCCTGTAAGCAATCCGATAACGGATAAATTGAAATTATTTTGTTCCCTTTCATAACGAATAAAATCAAAAACCTTAAATTTCTCATCAGGATAGATAAAACTTTTTGTTGTTTCTGAATTCCATGTTAAACCTACGTCCAATCTGTTAATTTTATCATTAAATTGAAATAGGAGTGCATCATAAGTAATTTGATAATCATTCCAATTTCTTGATGCTAAGATTCGTTGGTCATCATATTTGAATAATTGGCGACCTGTTTTAATAGAAAGTGTTAGTGATGGTTTAAATGAAAACCAGGCCTGATGTAGATTAAGACTACCTGTATTACCAAATGCTCCACTACCTTTGTAAATATTATCACCACCCCAAAATCTGATATCCTGAACAGAGATATAAGTTTCCAGCTTGTCATTTTTGTACACAATATTTAATCTTGTTCTTTGAGTAATATATGCAGTTGTATTTTCATTAATTGATTTAGGAGTTTTATAACCATTATCAATTAATATCCGTGGGCGAAACTCCAGGCCAATATTAAATGTCTTATCTTGTGAATACGTCACATTTATAGTCAGAATAACGATAAAAAATAAAACTGCTTTTTGCATCTTTCTTTGATCTAATTAATAATTTAACAAATTGAGCTGATCTGCAAAGTAGGTTAGGAGTAAGGAAATTAAAAATGAAATAGTAGGTGCAATAACCCACATTGCAAAAAACTTATTTACTTCAGTTTTTCTGAATATATTTTTAAAGCCAAGTTTTGCAACACCAATCCCTATTATCGCTGCAACGTTTAATTGGACAAGAGATGTGGGAATTCCTTTAACCAATGAAGCAGTGAGCAATAAACTTGCAGAAATGAAAGCTATAATAACTGCCTCAATCCTGCCAAAGAGTACAATTTCTTTTCCGGTTTTTTGAACAATTTTGTGACCAAAAAATGAGCTTCCTATACCAAAACTGGGAGCAACAATCAGGGTTGCTAAAATCATTACCTGAACAAAATAGTTTTCATCAATATTTAGTTCATTACAGGCCATTATTGCAATCGGGCCCACTGCATTTGCAACATTGTTTGTGCCAATGGAAAATGCAACATATAAGGACATTATCACAATTAAACATTTTAGAAAATAATTTTCATTTACTTTTTTTGAAATGGTATATCCTCTTTTTCTTATTGGCTTATAAATATATTTGCCTATTAGAAACGCCAGGATAAAAGAAATTATGGGCATAATGAACCAGGTAGGTAAAATTTCGAAAAATAATTTATCAGTGTTTAGCGATTGAAAATAAACTGCTGGTGCTATAATGGATAACACTGTTGCCTGACTTGTTGATTGAGGAATGCCGAATAAATTAGCAATTAGTAATGAGATTGCAACTGAAAAAAGAACTATTGATACTATTGTAAAGCCCATCATTTCCGGATCAAGCAATCCTTTTCCTATTGTTTTTGCTGTTTCTTTTCCGCCAATAATTGCACCAAGAAATACAGCAATTCCAAACAGGCCCGGAATTAAACTTCTTTTAACAATATTAGATCCATAAGCTGCTGAAAATGCAGGAGCCGTGCCACTTCCACCCATATTTATTGCCAGAAATATGGCGATGATAAATGGTATTAAAAAAGGGATAAGCATAATGAAAGCATTTTGGTGTATATTTAAACCAAAAGTATTTCATTAAAAAAGACTATTTAATAGCTTTAAAACGTAATTTAAAAGATAAGTGTTTGAACGTAATGATACGTTTTTATTCGTATAAACAGATGATTGATCCCAAAGTTCTAAACCTCAAAGATTTCATTTTTAATAGCATAAATAACTAATGCTGCTGTATTTTTGGATTGAGTTTTTAAAAGAATATTCTCTCTGTGCTTGTCGACAGTACGTTTACTTATGTATAAATGATCTGCTATTTCCTGATTTGATAAACCTTTACAGATGTTGTATAATACTTCAATCTCCCGCTCCGTTAAGTCTGTGTTTTTTTTAAGCTTTTTCTTATTCAAATTTTTAATAATAGCTGCCAGTATCTCTGGTGAGAAATAGTTTTTACCATCGTTTACATCTGTTATTGCTTTTTGAACATCTTCAAATTTTGAATTTTTTAGTAAAAAGCCCTTTGCTCCGGCATCAATCATTTCTGAGTAGAAATTCTCGTTACCGTACATCGACAAAGCAATTACTTTTGTTTCGGGAAGTATTTTTAAAGTTTCCTTAGTGGCTTCAATTCCGTTCATTAGAGGCATTTCAATATCCATAAGGATGATATCAGGTTTTACTTTTAAAACGTGTTTTAAGAGTTCTTTCCCGTTTTCTGCTTCGTGAATTTCTGAAATCAGATCAAAGTTGGATAGTAAGAATCTTAAGCCTTCCCTAAATAAATTATGGTCATCGACAAGAAATATTTTTATCTTGTTAGTCATAGTTTAAAGTTATTTTAAGAAAAAAGCCCTGTCTCTTTTTGCTGTGCATTTCCATTTCTCCATCTAAAGATTTTATTCTTGAACTGATGTTTGATAAGCCCATGCCTTTTCCCTTTTTATTTTTCATATCAAATCCAACTCCATTATCAGAATAGATCAGTATTAATTTGTTTTCATGGTCAAATAATGAGATATCTATTTTAGAAGCAGAAGCATATTTTAACGTATTAGTAATTAGCTCTCCTACTATTCGATATAATATGACTTCAATATTATAATCATAGCGTTTTCCATTAAGATTCGAGGAATGGATTATCACCAAATCTTCTCCTGTAACTATCGTATCTGTAAATGTTTTAATAGCTTTTTCTAATCCAAAGCGCTCTAATATATGAGGACTGAGATTGTTGGATATCTCCTTAATGGAGAGGATTGCATTATCGACAGCATCTTCTGTTTTGTTGATAATTTCCTCGTTTGTTTTGCCAACAATTGATTTATTTATTGCAGAAATAGCCATTTTTATTGCAGATAAAATTGGGCCTAATCCATCATGGAGTTCTTTTGAAAATTTCTGACGCTCTTTTTCTTCTGTTTTAATTATTGCTGATAGAACTTTTGCTTCATTTTCTTTACGAAGTTTGTTGATTTTGCCTTGCAGGTTAAAGATTTGTCGGATATAAATAGAAGCAATGAACATCAATAATGAAATTAATACTGCTGCCCAGCTATTAATAAGTATATGAATACTATCCTGACCATTATTGATAATGTCAATGAGTTCGCTTAATCGACGGAATGCCATTAGGAAAAAGCCAATAGATATCATTATCCATGAGATATTGAACTTTGTTTTTTGTATGAGGCTTATGGTTATAAAAAAAGCGCCAAATTGTAGCAGTACAGATATTATTAAGGCAAGTTGGATAAACATGTGACAATATTAGATGATTAACTTTATTTTATTATACGCTTTTACTCGTATTTTAGCTTCTTATTCATAGCCTTTTAGTTCTGCTGATTATTCTGTAAACCTGCTTCAGCTTTACTTTTTTGATATATTTATTTGCTTGATATGCATATTAAAAGCACTTCCTAATGTTGTATTATCAGGTTCTTAGGATCATTTCTGCTAAATTCCGGTTGTATATTATAATGTGTGATCTTGTGATCGTTTAATATGACTTCAATTTTCGTCAGTATCTTTTGAAATTCTGAGATGTGAATATCATTTTCAATGTCAATATGTGCTTCAAAGAATACATCTTTATCATTTAATTGCCAAAAGTGAACATGATGAATATTTCGAACATCTTTTATGCGAGTTATTTGATCTCTGATATCCAAAATATCAATATCTTTTGGTGTAAATTGCATTAAAATTTTAATTGAAGCCAATAATAGTTTGTAACTCGAAAATATCAGATAAAATGCTATAGCAATTGATAAAATACTGTCAATTCGGTAGATATCATAATATTTCATCAATATCCCACCTATCATTACGGCTACTGAAGTCATCACATCGGTTAATAAATGCAAATAGGCCGATTTCATATTCATACTCTCTTTTGCATCCTTATGTAAAAGCAGTACACTTATAAAGTTTACAATAATACTTCCTAGTGCAAAATATATTACTAAGTCAGACTTCACAGGTTCAGGATTTAAGAATCTTTCTACTGCTTCAACAATTAAATATATTGCAATAGCTATTAATGTTACAGAGTTTATAAATGCTGATAAAATTTCGGCCCGTTTGAAACCGTATGTTTGTTTTATTGTTGATTTTTTCTTTGCTAAACGGTTTGTGAAAAAACTTAATAAGAGCGAAATCACATCGCTGAAATTATGGAGAGCATCGGATAATAGCGCTACACTTCCTGAGATAATTCCACCTACAAGCTGTGAAATTGTAATTAAGATATTTAGGAAAACTGCAATCCCTATATTTTTTCCCGAGATTTCGTGTGTGTGCTGTGTGTGTTTATGGTGATGATTATGTCCCATAATTTTGCATTTTCTTTTATTTCTTTATCATCCACAGGTTTTTCAATATTTTACGGGATTTTAATTTTCTGGAAGCAATAAATGCAATTAAGACGACAAAAATAAAACTGATTAATTGAAATCCGATAGAATAAATTATTGATGTTAAAATTGGATATCCTTTCTCATGAAAATAAATACCTACTGCAACAGAAATAAAAAGCCACATCACTAAAAAGAATACAAATAAAATACCCATTAAACCTGAAATGAAGGCATAGAGTCTGGCATCTTTTCTAATAGCAGTAATAATTTCGTTCTTTAAATATTTTGCAACAATCTGGAATGGTAATTTTAGAATGCTCAGAAAAAAAGAGAGCATTGAATGAAAAATATCCTTAACATGGTTTTTTCTGGGATGATCTTCAGCTTCTGTCTCGTTTTCAGTATGGTCTACATCTTTACTCTTGATAATTTCTTCAATTTTGTCAAGAATTTCTAATATTTCCATAAGGAATTTTTTTTTGTTCCGAATAAGGACAAATATACAAATAAGCTGGTATATCTTTGTTGTATTATTTTCTTTCAATACTCAATAATTTCCTGCTTAACTTTATTTACTTTTCGGCTTTTTATTATTTATATAACAAAAAAACAGCCGGTCGTTTATTTAGTTCAGGTAATCCATTTCTCCATTCTTTAATACTTAAGGTGGAAATGAATTCTGTTTCCAGGCTTACATCACAAGCTATGCATAACATGCTTTCGGCTGAGCATATTTTTATTAATGCATCAAAAAGGCGCATATTCCTGTATGGTGTTTCAATGAATATTTGTGTCTGATCTTTTTTATATACATCGTTTTCGAGCTGTTTAATCTGCTTTTCCCTTGCTTTTTTTTCAATTGGAAGATATCCTCTGAAAGCAAAACTCTGGCCGTTAAAACCTGATGCCATCAGTGCAAGGAAAATAGAAGATGGCCCGGTTAAAGGAATTACTCTGATATTTTTTTTATGTGCTAATTTTACAAGGCTTGCTCCGGGATCTGCAATACAAGGTAAACCTGCTTCTGATAAAAGGCCTGTATCTTTTCCGTTTAAGTTCGAATTCAAATAATCTGAAATATTTCTCTCATCAGTATGCTCATTCAGAATATGAAAGCTAACATCATTAAAATCTTTTATAAAGCCGGCTTTGCGGAGAAAACGACGTGCGCTCCTAAGGTCTTCTACTATGAATTCATCAATGCTGTTAATAAGCTCAATATTAAAAGGTGGAAATATTTTATTAAAATCTCCTTCTCCTAAAGGAGCTGGAATTAGATAGAGTTTGCCATTTTGATTCATATAATCATTTATTCACTTATTCATTTACGCATTCACACATTCATTCATTCATTCATGCATTCATGCATTGCACTACCACGGAAGATTATTCGGATCAAGATTACCTCCAGATAATATAATGCCTATACGTTTATTTTTAAAATGGAATTCCTTATTACCAGCAGGTGCATTTTTTTGTATGAGTGCTGCCAGAGGTACTGCTGCCGAGGGCTCGATAATAATTTTCATCCTTTCCCATACCAGGATCATGGCTTTAATAATAGCTTCTTCATGTACAGTTACAATTTGTGCAACATGATCTTTTATGATTGGATAGGTCAATGATCCAAGGGAAGTTAAGAGTCCGTCGGCAATAGTTATTGGGTTTGTTGAAGGTATGAACTTGTTGCCATAAAATGAAAGAAATGCATCTTTGGCACCTTCCGGTTCTGCAGCCACTACTTTAGTTCCTGGTGAAAAAAAATGTGTTGCAAGTGCTGTTCCGCTTAATAATCCACCTCCACCAACAGGAGCCATAATAATATCAAGGTCTTTTATTTCTTCAAAAAGCTCCATAGCTGCAGTAGCCTGACCTGCAATTATCCTGGCATCGTTGTATGGATGTATTTCTATAGCACCAGTTTTAGAAATAATTTTTCGGAGTGTATCTTCCCTGTCCTTGAGGGTGGGTTTACAAAAAGTAATAATACCATTATAATTTTTAACAGCGTCAATTTTAACCCTTGAAGAGTTATCAGGCATAACAATGAATGCTTTTGTATTTCTGAGTTGAGCAGCTCTGGAAAGTGCTGCTGCATGATTACCTGACGAATGTGTAGCAACTCCCTTTTTAAGGTCATCTACACTTAGTGAAAAAACTGTGTTAACAGCCCCACGTGACTTAAATGCTCCGGCTTTTTGGAAGTTCTCACATTTAAAAAACAGACTAGCTCCGATAATGGAGTTAAGGTTTTCAGATTTCAGAACAGCTGTACGGTGAATATGTTTTCGAATATTATTAGATGCCTGCCTGATAAACCCTTCATCAATATTATGAAGATATGCTGTCAATTTCACTTGTGTTATGGTTTGGCCAAATCGCTTGCCAGGCTATCACAGGTTTTGTTTAAAAGGATATAGACTTTGTGAAGTGTTGCTATTGCACAATGATATGGGTCGGGCACTGCCTGGTTTTTGCCAGGATAAACAACATTTGTAAGAAAATCAACTTTTTTTATGTCCTCATTATTTCTTGCAAAATATATTGTATCATGATATGCACCGGAATCCATAACATATATTTTATCATATATCTCAAAGTCATTGGCCGAAAACATACGCATAATATGGTCAGTAATATCAATACCATGAGTTTTTGAAAGTTCAATTGCCCTGATATCAGCAGGATGATTTATATGATGCGATTCGAAGCCGGCTGAATGGACTTCAATATTTTTAATGTTTCTTTTATTTAATTTGTCTTTAAGAATTCCGGCAGCCATTGGAGATCTTAACATATTCCCTATACAAACCATTAAAATTTTCATCAATAAATGTTTTAATTTCTCATAATTTTAAAAATCTCTTTCCTATGATGTAATACATTTAATTTGCAAGATAAGGAAAATTTTGCAAACAATCACTATGGAAGGCAAAAAAAGCAATAAAAAATCCGGGTTAGGAAAAATCTGCAGAGAGTGAATTCACAATAATACGAAAATTATATTTTGATTTTTTTCTCAAGGTCTTCAACATAAACTCTGAATTGTTTATCTGTTTCAACCAGGTTATTTACTGTTCGGCAAGCATGTAATACAGTCGCATGGTCTTTATTCCCACAGTGAAGTCCAATAGTTGCAAGTGATGATTTTGTATGTTTTTTGGAGAAAAACATTGCAAGTTGACGTGCCTGAACAATTTCACGTTTCCTGGTTTTGGAATTAATGAGGTCGAGAGGCAGGTTAAAATAATCACAAACGACTTTTTGTATATAATCGATCGATATTTCCCTTGATGTGTTTTTGACGAATTTATCAATCATTTGCTTTGCAAGGTCCAGAGTGATGGATTTTTTATTGAGTGATGACTGTGCGAGGATTGATATGAGGGCGCCTTCCAGTTCTCTGACATTTGTAGTAATGCTGTAGGCAAGGTACTCAATAACCTCTGCTGGCATATCAATGCCGTCGTTGTATAATCTTTTATGGAGTATTGCAATTCGTGTTTCGAGGTCAGGTGCTTGAAGATCAGCAGCAAGCCCCCACTTAAATCTAGATAGCAACCTTGTTTCCATTCCAATCATTTCTACAGGCGGCTTATCAGAAGTAATTATTAACTGTTTCCCTGTCTGGTGTAAATGGTTAAAAACATGGAAGAAAATACTTTGTGTTTTTTCTTTGCCGGAAAGGAACTGAATATCATCAATAATAAGCACATCTATCATTTTGTAAAAATGAACAAAATCATTTTGATTGTTATTTCTTACAGAATCGATAAACTGGTGCAGGAACTGTTCGGTTGAAACATATAAAACAATCTTTTCTGGAAAATTGATTTTTGATTGAATCCCGATGGCATGGGCAAGATGAGTTTTTCCAAGCCCGACATTACTATATAATAATAAAGGATTGAAAGCAGTTTTGCCTGGCTTGCTTGCCACTGCAAAGCCGGCAGATCTGGCAAGACGGTTACAGTCACCTTCAATAAAATTTTCGAATGAATAGGAATCGATCAATTGTGATTGAACTTTTATCTTTTTTAACCCAGGGATCACAAATGGGTTTGGAATATCTTTAGAAGAACCATTATTTATATCAATAGGCATCGAAACAGAAGGGTTTTTTGTTGCGTTTTTGTTGGTTGTCGGAACATTAATTGTATAAGGTTTATTTGTGTTAAAAGCACTATCAATTACAATACTGTATTCTAGCCTGCCATCAGGACCAAGCTCTTTTTTTATAGTCTTTTTTAAAAGATTAATATAATGTTCTTCTAACCATTCATAAAAAAACTGACTGGGAACCTGTATTGTCAAAATACTGTTCTCCAGTTTCAAAGGCTTAATAGGTGTGAACCATGTTTTGTAACTTTGATAATTGATATTATCACTGATTACTTTAAGACAATCCTCCCAAATTTCAATGTGATTTTTTCCCATCCCCTAACAAAATGTGCTAAGCGTTTTTACAAATATTATATTTATATTCTTAATTTCTCCTAAACCAGATACTTACATGACCAGGTTTTATTTTAGTTTATTTTAAAAGTAGAAGGCAGTAATTTTGCCAACAAAATAAGATAGAAAAAAGTTTAAAAAAAAATATTTTATTACTTGACTTTGAATTATTTTTATTGTATATTTTAGCACAAAAACATGCCAAAATTTTCCTTAAACCGCTGTTATTCTTATTTTTACTTACAGAATTCCTGGAGTTTTTTTTGTATAATATTTTTAAAAGAAGTAGTAAGTGAAAGGAATTGATCTCTTCAAAAAAAACAAAAATTTTTGATAAAATCGTCAGATAATTTTATTATAGTCCAATACACCCGTTAACATTATGAAAATTAAATTAAAACTAAAATTTTTCTGAATATTAATATTTCATAATTTTTTATAAAAGTAATTAAATTATAATTTGGAAATACTATAAATTAGATTTTTTTTGACTGAAACTAAATTAACTTGAAACCTGCAGTTCGAAATACTTCTGACAAGCTCAGTCGAGAGCTCAGTGCTCGGTTAATAAAAAAAACCTGAAGCCCGAAACTTATTCGAAATGAATATAAAACCAAAATCTAGCATAACCGGTATAATACTTACTGGAGGGATCAGCAGAAGAATGGGGAAGGATAAAGCTTTTATGAAACTCGGTAATAAATATTTTATTGAGATTGCGATTAGTGTAATGTCAGAACTCTGTGATGAAATACTAATCAGTACAAATATCCAAAACTATGATAATTTTGGGTATAGAACAGTTATTGATGAAATTCCCGGCATGGGACCAATAGGTGGAATATATTCATGTTTGATCAAATCTAAAAACGAACATAATCTTATTATCCCTGTGGATACACCATTTATAAAAAAAGAAGTTTATGAGCAAATATTATTATGGAAAAACGAATTCCAACATATAGTTGCAGTTAATTATGATCAACTTCCTGAGCCTCTACATGCCTGTTATCATAAAGACCTTGCTGAAATTCTGAAAAGGTTTATTATGATGAAGAATTATAAGATACAGGAAATATCTAAGCACATAGGAACCAAATTTGTTCCAATCAACAAATCTCTTGATTTTTTTAGTGATGACTTGTTCCTTAATGTGAATGAGGAGAGCGATATGAGAAAGATTATGAGATAAAGAGAATCAAGATAATTTGAAAATTTGAGGATTTGAAAATGATTTTTTGTTTCAAAATTATTTTTATTTTTGCATAAATAATTTCTCCGAGCTATTATTTCTAAGGGTGTATCTAAGAGATAATAAGCCGATGGGTTTTGATGGAAACTTCATAGCCTCCCGATAGAATTATTCTTGAATTGGAAAGGAGAAAGTTGGTTTTTTTTGTGTTTCACATTGTGAATTAACCTTCTTTCTTATTCAGGCTGAAGGTTTTTTTATTGAATGGAATACTTATTACCAATATTAATACTTATTGTTGCCTTTTTGTTTTCTTCAATAGGACATGGAGGTGCGTCAGCTTACCTTGCATTGATGGCAATTTTTGGTATTAGCACTATATATATGAAGGCTTCAGCTCTTACGTTGAACCTTTTTGTTGCAGGAATATCCTTTTATTTATATCAAAGAAATGGTTATTTTAAATGGAATGTGTTGTTTCCCTTTATTCTCGGTTCAATTCCATTAGCATTTCTAGGTGCAAAAATTAATCTGGATCCGGATCTTTATAAGTTAATACTGGGTATTTTATTAATTATTGCGGTATTACGGATAGTTGTAAAACCTCATGAACCCAAATCAACAAATCCCCCACATTTTCTGTTAGGCCTTATTATTGGAATGATGCTTGGCTTTTTTTCGGGTATGATAGGAATTGGTGGAGGAATTATCCTTACACCTATTTTAATATTGTTTAATTGGGCAAAGATCAAAACTGCTGCTGCAGTTTCAGCTTTGTTTATTCTGCTGAACTCGGCCTCCGGACTTGCAGGCATTATTACTACTGGTATCAATCTTGAACCACGAATTTATTTGTGGATAATAATGGGCATTTTGGGTGGATTAGCGGGTTCATATAGTGGAAGTATGAAATTTTCAACAAAGACACTAAAATATATCCTTGCTGCAGCTATGTTTCTTGCAAGTATAAAGTTATTGGTTTTTTAGTAATTTTGGTAGATGAAGCATTTTTCAAATCTACTAATAATTGCAGGTAATGGACGTAATGTCGGTAAAACAACACTTGCATGCAAAATAATAAATAGGTACTCAAAGGATATTGATATAATAAGCTTAAAAATCTCTCCCCATATCCATAATGACACTGGATCCGATTCGAAGTTTTTAATTAATTCATGCAATTTTGCTCTTATTGAAGAATTCAGTGTTGACTCAAACAAAGACAGCTCAAGGATGCTAAAAGCCGGCGCAACTAAATCTTTCTATCTGCAAGTAAATGATATTTTTCTCGAGAAAGTTTTGCCATATACTAAAAGATTTATTGACTTTAATTCTATTATTGTATGTGAATCCGGCTGGCTTAGGCAAGTTTATAAGCCGGGATTATTTTTAATTGTAAACCATCCCGAAAAAATAAAAAAAATAAAGAAGAAGGTAGAACTACTCCAGCCACTAGCAGATATGATGATTCTCTACGACGGACATAACTTTGACCCTGATAAGGATTGTATTGTTTACACCAAAGATGGCTGGGGATTAAAAAACAGCTAAGTGTGAAACTTTAGTTAATAATATCCTAAAAATAAATATCCAACTTCAATCAATTTACTAATTATTTGTTTATTTTCGCAGCCGAAAATATATTGTAATGTATATATGTTATGTATTAGATGTAATGATCTTGTAATTTTTATTGAATGAAAACAAGAAGACAGTTTATTAAGATATCAGCAATAGGGGCTGGAGGATTAATGCTGGCAGGCTCATCAATTAAGTATCTGAAAGGAGCTGGCCCGGTTGAAAGAAAAATTCTCTCTTCCTCTTCGGATATCAAGTCCTCCAGAACACCAACCTATTGTGAAATCTGTTTCTGGAAATGTGCCGGCTGGGTACATAAAGATGACAATGGGAAGATCACGAAAATTATTGGGAACGATGAAGATCAGCATTGTAATGGCCGGTTTTGCCCTAGAGGAACAGGAGGAGTAGGTATGTTTTATGATGAGGACAGACTCAAAACCCCACTTATTCGTACTTCCGAAGGAGGCAAGCAGGTTTATAGGGAAGCTTCATGGGATGAAGCTTTTGAATATATTGCCGCGAAGCTGAAAAAAATTGCAATTGAGCATGGACCGGAATGTGTTGCATTGTTCAGTCATGGGTCTGGTGGAAAATTTTTTGGCAATCTGTTAAAAGCTTATGGGTCATCAAATATTACAGCTCCTTCATATGCTCAATGTCGTGGCCCGCGTGAGGTTGGATTTATTGCCACTTTTGGAGAAGGTGTTGATTCCCCTGAAAGAACGGATATACGGGATACAAAATGCCTGGTACTGATAGGTTCTCATTTTGGCGAAAATATGCATAATGGACAAGTGCAGGAAATATCTGATTCAATTGATAAGGGAGCTACGATCATAACTGTTGACCCGCGTTTTTCTATTATTGCAAGCAAATCAAAATATTTCCTTCCAATTAAACCTGCAACCGATATGGCGCTACTTCTCTCCTGGATGCATGTAATAATTTATAATGAGCTTTATGATAAAAAATATGTTGAGAAGTACACTTTTGGTTTTAATGAACTGAAAGAGCATGTCAGGAATTATACTCCTGAGTGGGCTTATGGGATAACAACTATTAAACCGGATATTATTCGGAAAACTGCAAAAGAGATGGCTAATGCTTCTCCGGCAACAATCATTCACCCGGGTCGCCATGTTACATGGTATGGAGATGATTCACAAAGATTAAGGGCAGTTGCTATATTAAATGCATTATTGGGTTCCTGGGGTAGAAGAGGAGGCTTTTACAGTCCGGAAAAAGTTGATATACAGCATTACCCAATACCTGAATATCCAAAGCCAAAACGTAGTTGGAGAGATGCATTTCCTGAAAAATATAACCTGGCTGACCTGGCTCTCGCTTCTGGTATTTGCGATTCTACTATTCCTGCAGCCGGAAGAGATTGTTCATTTAAGGGATGGATAGTTAATGGAACTAACTTAATAAAAACTCTCCCAAATCAAAAAAACACACTTAAAGCTATTCAAAATCTGGATCTGCTTGTTGTTGTTGATACAATGCCTATGGAGATTACAGCCTATGCTGATGTAGTGCTTCCTGAATGTACTTATCTTGAGAGATACGATATGTTACGCGACAGTAAACATCGTGAACCGGCGATAGCGCTTAGAATGCCGGCATCTGATCCGATGTACAATTCGAAACCTGCATGGTGGATGGCAAAAGAACTATCAAAAAAAATGGGACTTGAAGATTTCTTTCCATGGGAGAATATTGAAGAATTGCTTGACTGGCAGCTTAAGAAACTTGGTTCCTCTCTTGATGAAATGAAAAAGATAGGTGTTAAGACTTTCCCTCGTGAATATGATGATCTTTATTTTATGGATGATGAAGATATTGAATTCAATACCAATACCGGTAAGATTGAATTGTATTCAACAGCCTTTGAGGATGAAGGCTTCGACCCCATGCCCAAATACACACCACATCCCGAACCACCCGAAGGTTTTTACAGATTGAATTACGGAAGAGCGCCAATGCATACTTTTAGCAGAACAACTAATAACCCAAACTTGTTTGACCTGATGGAAGAAAATAATTTGTGGGTTAATCCAAAGGTTGCAAAGGAATGGGGTTTAGAAAAAAACCAGGAGATATGGCTTGAGAACCAGGACGGTGTCGTTTCAACATTTCCTGTAAAAGTGAGGATTACAGAGCGAATACGATGGGATTCTGTTTATATGATCCATGGCTTTGGACATTCTCAGAAACAAATGGCCAGATGTTATGGTAAGGGTGCAAGTGATACTGAATTAATCACAAAAGTTATGGAAGACCCGGTTATGGGAGGCACAGGTATGAGAGGTAATTTTGTTACTTTTCTTTATGAAAAACCAATTAAAGTGGAGGTTGAGTCATGAGATATGCAATGGCTATTGATACAAAAAAATGCGTAGGTTGCAGCGATTGTGTTGTCGCATGTCAGACTGAAAACAATGTACCAATTGGATATTGCCGTGATTGGATTGTCGAGATAACAGAAGGTGTATATCCTGAGTTGAGATTAGAAAACCGTTCAGAACGTTGCAATCATTGCGAATCTTCTCCATGTGTTCGTTGCTGCCCGACAGGTGCAAGCCATTACTCAGAGGGTGGAGTTGTATTGATAACACCAGAAAAATGCATAGGCTGTGGTGCATGTATCACCTCATGCCCTTATGATGCAAGATATCCACATCCAGATGGCTATGTGGATAAATGTACTTTTTGCCTTCATCGGGTTAAAGATGGCTTGAAGCCTGCATGTGTATCAGTTTGCCCGACTAAGTGTATGTATTTTGGTGATCTTGATGTTCCAAACAGTGAAATCTCAAAAGTATTAAAAATCAGAAAGCACAAAATCCTTATCCCTGAGGCCGGAACTAAACCACAACTATACTTTTTGATATAAATATTTTGAATATAATAATATAAAGATATGAAGGAAGAAATATTCTCCAGCGGTCGTATGAATCCTATGATCGACCCCACTCTACACATATGGCATTGGCATATTCCTGTTTATTTATTTCTGGGAGGTTTAGCTGCAGGTATTTTGTTTTTTGCTGCACTTTATCATATTCTTGGAAAAGAAAATGAATATAAAACAGCTGTAAAAATTGCACCATTTCTGGTTCCATTTATACTCGTAATTGGATTAGGTGCCTTGTTTCTCGATCTTAGCCATAAAATTTATTTTTGGCGTTTGTATACTACTATTCGCTTTGAATCACCAATGTCATGGGGCGCATGGATACTGATGTTTATTACCCCACTGTCAATCATCTGGTGTGCTTTTCATATCAGGGAATTAATGCCAAAGTGGGATTGGAAATTCAAATTGGTAATAAGGCTTGAAGAATTCCTGAGAAGCTATAAAACATTACTTGCATGGTTTATGCTTGTTGCGGCTGTGATACTTGGAGTTTATACCGGTATATTATTCTCTGCATTTAATGCGAGGCCTTTGTGGAATACATCAATACTCGGACCTTTATTTTTGGCTTCTGGCTTATCCGCAGGCGCTGCAGTGATTTTTTTAATGTCGCGATCACATAAGGAAAAATTGCTATTTGCGAAAATTGACCTGATAGTTATTGGGATTGAACTATTTTTAATTGTTCATCTGTTTATGGGACTGCTTGCAAGTACCCAGGTACAGATCGATGCCGCTATGCTCTTTTTAGGAGGCCCTTACACAGCTTCCTTCTGGATCTTTGTGGTAATCTTGGGTATGCTGATTCCTGCTATACTAGAGATTTTGGAACTTAGAGGAGCGAAAATTCCAGCCTTGATACCTGCTTTTCTTGTTTTGTTGGGAAGCTTGATGTTCAGGTTTATTTTTACTTATGCAGGACAGTTTAGTTCCTGGACTTATTAATCAGTAAACAATTAGCAATTATTAGTTTAAGCAAATTTAATTCATAATTCATAATTCATAATCCGTAATTTATACAAAAATGAATTCAAAAAAATCAAATTATCTTAATCCTTACCTGGGAGGTGTTTTGTTAGGGCTTGTCCTTCTAAGTGCTTACTATATTTCAGGGCGTGGACTTGGAGCTAGTGGCGCAATAAAAAGTGCTATTGTAACTACTGTTGAGACTGTTGCTCCTGCACATGCGGAAAACACTGAGTTTTATAGGGATTACAAAACTACTCATCCTGGCAATCCTTTAAAATCCTGGCTTGTATTTGAAATGCTTGGCGTTTTAGCCGGTGGATTTCTTTCAGGTGCGATTGCAGGTCGATTAAAATTTAAAGTTGAACATTCTCCAAGGATAACATCAAAAAGGCGATTAGCTTTTGCATTGATGGGAGGAATTCTTTTTGGAGTTGGATCACAATTAGGCCGTGGTTGTACTAGTGGATCTGCTTTAAGCGGAATGGCAAACCTTTCATTAGGTGGCTTTATTTCAATGATGGCGATTTTTGGAACTGCATTCGCTTTAGCCTGGTTTTTTAGAAAAAACTGGATATAGAACTTATTAGTTATTATAAATTAGAAATTGAATAATATGGGACCTTTAATTGTTAACGAAATAATTTCACAAAACACGAATTATTTACTCGCTTTTGTCATTGGGATTGGATTTGGATTTGTCCTTGAAGCTAGCGGATTTTCATCAAGCAGAAAACTGGCAGGAATGTTTTACGGATATGACACAGTTGTACTAAAAGTGTTTTTTACTGCTGCAGTCACTGCATCGCTTGGATTACTGTTTTTTAGCCTTTTTGGGTGGATTGATCTGAGCTTAATTTATATTAATCCAACCTACCTCTGGTCTGCTATCACCGGCGGAGTTATTATGGGTGCAGGTTTTATTATGGGAGGCTTTTGTCCGGGAACCAGCTTTTGTGGAGCAGCAATCGGGAAAATTGATGCTATGATCTTTATAGCAGGTCTCTTTATCGGTGTTCTGATATTTACAGAAGGATATCCTCTTTTTGAAAAATTGTATATGGCTGAGTTCTTGGGTGCACCAAAAGTTTCGGATTCACTTGGAATGAAAGATGGAGTATTTGCATTTCTACTTGTCCTTGCTGCCCTTGGAATGTTTTGGGCTGGCGAATGGGCTGAGAAGAAGTTCCCCAGAGAAGAGTATTGAGACTAAGCGACTTAAGAGACTGTGTCCTTGCCTAAATATGTTGACCGAAATTAAGAAAAAAAACAACTAAAAAGGAGGTCAGCATGGCAACAGTAGAAAATTACCAAAGATTAAGTGTACGAGAACGACAAAATCGTTATTTTAGTGAT